>ENA-UOXV01000004-UOXV01000004.1-marine-metagenome-genome-assembly--contig:-NODE-4-length-285901-cov-7.934286_pt1 | contig 285901 bp, 244 predicted proteins | sample MGYA00238165_ERZ766961 | MGnify/ENA primary metagenome ERZ766961 (study PRJEB28924, sample SAMN03173240) | marine metagenome | biome: Marine; feature: Water; material: Subsurface seawater | place: North...
AGAGCACCTGACTCATAATCAGGTGGTCGCTGGTTCGAGCCCAGCAGGGCCCACTAAACCACATATGATGGATAAAACCTCGTTCGTAGAGAGCGAGGTTTTTTTGTTTCCCAATCTATTTGCAAAAAAAAAGGCCCTCTCAAGATGAGAAGGCCTTCCTAATTTGAATGAAAAACTATATGAAATCTACTTTATTTTGAAAGCACTAGCTTCTTAAGCATTGTACTGCTTGAGTTACTTAGCTCGATAAGATAGACTCCATTATTAAGTCCACCTAAGTCAATCACTTCATTCAATTGAGCAGTTTCCTCACTCATTTGATAAACTTTCTGTCCTGCCATATTGTAAACATTCAAGTTGAGTTTTGCAACTGCATCTGAAATCATGCTTACTGTAAATACTCCACTAGTTGGATTTGGCATTACTTTAAATTCTTGGATGTTATTGATTTCTGCGAAACCAACTTGATCACAAGAAACACACTCTTCCCAACACATTACTGGCATTGTAGTATCACCCATAATTTTTAGGTGACGGTTTGTGAAGTTACCATCAGTTCTTGTACAAGGACCTGAAGTAAGTGTCTCTTCAAATTGCCATCCGTTCAAGGTATACTTAAAGTCAATGGTGTCTTGATATGCAAAACCAACTGTAGCTTCCCAAACACCATCGCTGTCTGCATCCGTCATTGGAGTACATGTTCCACACCATCCGTTAAATGTTCCATTCACATATGCTGTTGTAAATGTATCAGGGTAGGCGTTCATGTCAATTTTGAAAGTAACTTGAGCTGAAGTAGGAGTACCTGTACATGCTGAACAAGAAGCGAAGCAAGTTACTGGTAGTACCGTGTCTTGATCAAGAATCAAGAATCTGTTCGTGAATGCTCCTGTCGTTTTCGTACAAGATTCGCCACCAACAAAAGCTTCATAAGCTGCTCCGTTTACGGTATACTTAAATTCAATTGAATCGTCAGGAAGGTTTACATTTAGCTCCCAAATGTCGTCGTTGTTAGCATCTGTCATTGGGTTACATGTTCCACACCAGTTATTGAAAGTACCATTAACAAAAACAGCAGTATCGTTTCCTGTGTAATCACTTAAATCAACCTTAAATGTAACCTGAGTTCCTGTTGGATTTCCTCCGCCGCCTCCAGCAGAGAACCATACGTCATCAACGTAATAAGTTTTTGCTCCGGCTGTCGGTCCATCAACACCAAAATTCGGGAAGAGAGAAACCATATTGTAAGAGTTTGCATAGTTAATGGCTGCAGTACCTGTCGCTTGATTTGAAAAATCAAATGTCAAAGTATCCCACGCATTTGCAACTGTAGTAGTTGCTTCTGTTTCTACCGTAATTTGATTGTTTCCTGCATCTTCTGCTTTCAATCTAACTGTGATACCAGCATCTGGAGAATAGAATCTCACTTTGATCAAATTCGCATTAGCTGCAAATGGAATTGCGCTACCTAAACCTGTAGTTGCAGGTGCAGGTGGTGACAATGTTACTCCAGCCCAACCAGCTGCAGTATCCGGCTTTGTAACACTTAGAATTAAGTTCGAAACATTATTTGGCTCACCTATTAAGCTTGAGGCAGTCCCTCCGAAGGCTGCTGTGGTATAATTTACATTGGCTGAATCATTCCAAGTAATAGGAAGATCGATTTGGGCTTTTTGGCCGTAGCTTAGGCTGACAGCGAAAAGCATGCATAAAATTGTGTAAAAATTCTTCATAGTTTTTCTGATTTATTCCGCTAATGTAGAAAAAATATTTAATAAAGGTGCTTTTTACTATAAGTTTATAGTAAGAACTACCATATCTCAATTTCTTGTCTATATTTGAAACAGACCGAACCAATTAACAAGCTAAATGTCAAAAGATTATTCACCCACTTACAAAATACCTATTGATGAATTCTTTCAATTCGCTATATCCGTTGATAGTGTTGTTTATGGGTATGAAGCAGGAAAAGTTAAAGTCATGCTCATTAAAAGGGGTATAGAACCTCACAAAGGAAGCTGGGCCCTACCTGGCGACTTGATATACCCTCAAGAAGAACTCAGTGAAGGTGCTGAGAGAATTGTTACTGAGCTTACTGGGGTTCAAAATATTTATATGAAACAACTGAAGGCCTTCGGACAAGTTGATCGTCACAGTTTAGGGCGGGTTGTTACCGTAGGGTATATTTCACTTATCGAAATGGAGAAATTCACTCCTGTTGCCTTAGGCTGGGCGGAAGAAGTAGCCTGGTTCGAAATACACGATATCCCAAAGCTGGCATTTGATCACAACAAGATCTTTTGCGAATCACTGGAGTTCCTACGTCAGAATTTAGAATCGCATACCCATGTTGGCTTTGAGCTTCTGCCTCCAAAGTTTACCCTCTTGGAATATATGCAGCTAACAGAATATGTATTAAACAAGCAACTTGATAAAGCGAATTTTAGAAAAAAATTGTTGTCCCAAAGTTTTATTGAGCCCTTATCTGAGGTTCAGAAAAACGTTAAACATCGGCCAGCAAAACTCTACACAGTCAATAAGGAAAAGATTAACCATTAATATTATGAAACTTACTTGCCTTTCAGCCCTACTACTTTTTAGCCTCAATTCTTTGGCTCAAGTGATCCCAGTTAAAGTTGAACAAAATGCTTATGGTTATTACCTAAGCCGGGGAGGTAAGCCTTACTATATTAATGGCGCAGGAGGCAGTGAATACCTTGATGAGGTGCTTGAAGCCGGTGGAAATTCAATAAGAACTTGGAGTGCTTCTGAAGCTTCACAAATGTTAGATAAAGCTCACGCAAAGGGTTTGTCTGTAATGTTTGGTTTGTGGGTGGGACATGAGCGTCATGGATTCAACTACGACGATGAAAAGGCGGTTGCGGCTCAACTGGAAAGATTCACTGAAATCGTAAAAAAGTACAAAGACCACCCAGCTATAGTGCTTTGGGGGATCGGTAATGAAGTAGATCTATTTTATTCTAACACCAAAGTTTGGTACGCTATTCAAGATATTGCAAAAATGGTTCATGAGATAGACCCCAACCATCCCACCACAACTGTTACTGCTGGGCTCGATAGTATGGAAGTTCAACTTATCATGGAACGAGCTCCAGATATTGATATACTGTCAGCGAACACCTATGGAGAGATTCATAAAGTGCCAGACAATATTCCTAAATGGGGATGGAAAGGTCCTTGGATGATCACCGAATGGGGGCCAACAGGGCACTGGGAAGTAAATAAAACTAAGTGGGGTGTGCCTCTAGAACAAACGAGCAAAGAAAAAGCAGAGGTTTACACCAAAAGGTACACCGACTACATTGCGAAGTATAAAGGTTCATGTGTTGGTTCTTATGTTTTCCTCTGGGGCCAGAAGCAAGAAACAACTTCTACTTGGTATGGTGTATTCACAAAAGATGGCAAACGAACAGAAACATTTGACGCTATTCAAACAGTTTGGAAAGGAAGCTCTCCTAAAAACCCTGCCCCTAGCTTAGATAGCGTTAAGCTAAATGGGATGACTCCCGACGAAAGTATCTATCTCGAGTCGAATGGGCTTTATTCGGCTCAAGCCTTCATAAGCGACACAAGTGACAAGCTCCGTTTCGAATGGGAGGTGCTTCCTGAAAGCGATGACATTAAAGCAGGTGGGGACGCAGAATCAGAACCAGAAGCTTTACGTTCATTAGTGAAAGGCGCTAAAGGAGGTTCTGCAAAGATTAAAGCACCAAGAAAAGAAGGTGCTTATCGACTCTTTTTATATGCGCGAAATGCTAACGACAAAGTGGCATACGCAAACGTTCCATTTTATGTGAAGCCCTCAGCTGAAGGCTCTGAAAAATTTGTAAAACTCAAGCCAAGAACCCTGGAGCCAAGCTATAAATAGATAATGGAGCAGGAGCTTAACTTTCTGGATTATTCAGTGATCGCAATGTACTTTGTGATTCTAATTGCCATTGTCCTCTACATAACTATTGTAGAACGAAAGGCAGATAAATCCAATAAAGGTGAGTTAGCTGCCTATTTCTTAGGAGGTAAAAACCTAAGTTGGGCAGTTATTGGGGCTTCTCTTTTTGCTTCAAACATCGGTACAGAACATTTGGTTGGATTGGCTGGAGCTGGAGCTGCAGGAGACTTTGCTGCAACCCAGTTTGAACTGTTAGCGGCCTTCTCCCTCATGTTACTGGGTTGGTTATTCGTTCCGTTTTATCTTAAATCTGGGGTATTCACAATGCCTGAGTTCCTTGAGCGCAGGTATAGCTCATGGTCACGCTCTTACCTATCTTATATTTCAATTGCGGGTTATGTGCTCACCAAAATCTCTGTTACCATCGCTGCTGGCGGCATCATTTTCACCACCTTATTGGGAATTGATTTCTGGACTGGCTCTATCATCGTGGTGGTTATTACCGGACTTTACACAATATTCGGAGGTCTTAAAGCGGTGGTTTATACCGACTTTATGCAGCTCATTGTGCTTTTCCTAGGAAGCATGGCGCTTACTTATTTTGCTCTTAACGAATTGGGAGGGTGGTCTGAGTTAAAAGCCCTCACTACCGACAGTCATTTGAGCCTCTGGCGTCCTATGAACGACCCTGACTTTCCATGGACAGGAATTGTTTTAGGCGCTCCAATTTTAGGTGTTTGGTACTGGTGTACCGATCAGTTTATTGTTCAAAGAGTGCTTGCAGCCAAAGACCTTAATAACGCTCGTCAAGGAACCATCTTTGCAAGTTTTTTAAAGATTCTTCCCTTATTTATTTTTGTGCTTCCAGGTGTGCTGGCATTCGCTCTAGTAAGTGCCCCTGGATCCGAATATAATTTTCCAGTGATTGACGGTAAGCCTGCCTATGATGCCGCGCTTCCTATGCTTACGATGTCATTATTACCGGCTGGCTTAAGAGGCCTTGTAGTATCTGGCCTTATTGCAGCACTTATGAGCTCTTTATCTTCAGTGTTTAATTCCTGCTCTACCTTAATCACTTTAGACATCTATAAAAAATGGAACCCTACTGCATCAGAAGGCTCCTTGGTTAGGGTCGGCCAAGGGTCTACTTTGATTCTTATCGGTTTGGGCTTGGCTTGGATTCCTTTTATGCGGCTTATTGAAGGAGGTCTTTTCCAAAAACTACAAAGCATTCAAGCCTATATCTCTCCTCCTGTTGCCGCACTCTTCCTAATAGGGGTGTTCTCAAGAAAAGTTAACGAAAGAGGAGCGAAGCTCGCATTGATTGTTGGATTGGTCATCGGTGTTCTTCGCCTAGTCCTGGAACTCAATAAAGGGCAGCTCAGTGGCGCCCCACTTTACTTTGCAGAAATAAACTTTTTACACTTTGCTTTTATTCTATTTCTTATATGCTCAGCCGTGCTTTGGTTTGGATCGTTATCAGCAAAAGTTGAAGCAAAGAACTTAGACGACATTACAATGTCACCAGGAATTTTGAAACTAAATGGTCAAGGCACTAATATGCTCATTAGTGCTTTGGTCATTACATGCATTTTTATCATATGGATTGTATTCGCATAATACCCAAGATTAGAAAGCTGTTGATGGGATCTGTTTTCATCATCTCAGCCGGTATCGCTTATTCACAAGAACCCGAAGGAACTGTGGATGACTACACAGAAAAACTTCAGTCTGTTTCACGGGTTGGTTTATTCCCTAAAAACGCCCCAGATGGACTTTATAATTTTAATGTGTCAGGGGAATACCGGTTTTTTGGAACCTTCACTAATATGTCGACCCCTTATCTGCTTAACGAAGCGGCCCAGGAGATTCAGCGGCCCAGATCCTTATTCATAGGAGACGACAGTCAGCTGCCAAACGTCACAATGAATTTTTCTGGAAGACCAGCTAAAAACGCTTTTTGGAATTTTGATCTCTACGCATTCCAATTTATGGAAGGAAATGTGAACACCTCATATGGAGGACAAATTCCTTCTAATCTTCGACCGAGCATATTTAATCCCATCATCGCAACCAGCAAACCTGGGCAATCGATGGGGCTATTATTAGGAATTAGCACCAATGCTGCAGTTAGCACAGATCAAGGAAATTTTGGAATTACCCTTGGCGGTACCCAATGGTTAAGCATCTCTGACCTTACTCTCGCAGGATTTAGAGGTTACAATCGTTTCATGCTTTTTGAACGAAATCCATGGGATCCAGTTACCTCAACTATTGATGATCGCTATGAGGCCTTTTACTCTCAAGGAAATATCAATCAGGATACTCGTTGGGGAGAACGCGCTTTTCAAGGGATGACCTTTAGGGCAAACAATCTTCCTGGTGATTTCGAATTACTAGCAATTGCTGGTAAAACTGAACTTAATGGAGGTTTTGACCCTCTTCCAAATACTTCATATGGAGGAAAACTAAGTCGAAACTTTGGCAAGCTAAGAGCCAATGTTAATACACTCAATAATCGTGTTTTTCTCGATAGCTTAGGTAAAGGAGTTGCCGGTTTTAACCTGGTAACAGCTCAAGCTGTTTACCAAGAAGGAGTTTGGGGTTTTGATGCTGAGTTTGGAGCTGGAAAATACTTTAGCCCTATTCATAGTCTTGACTGGGCTGAGGCAATCAACGTAAAGCTTCGCTTTCCATTTATCACAAACAAAATACCTGCTGAGCTTCAGCTTTTCAGGGTTCACCCAAATGTGGTTAATAACAATGCTATCTATTGGAATACCGCGGTTGTTGAAGCTTCGGCAAACGACATTCCTGCAGGAAGTATAGGTAGTTCTGCGGTTCTTCAGCCGTTTGCAAGCCCACTTGTTCCAATTGGTTTAATGACCAACAACAGGCAGGGGGTCAATATAAACTTGGAGTATGAAGTGAAAGACTTAAAGCTGAGTTTCGCAAATGGTATTTCTTCGGAAATTGAAGCAATAAACAACCTCATCACTTTTAATCACCCTGTGAACCAACTCACACGTTCGCGATTCTGGAGGTGGAGTTTTCCTACTGGAGTCGGTCCTTATGCTCGTCAGGCTGATATATTCAGGGATGGTTATGAAACATTAATCCTTACGGATGACAGTTTAGGCATACCCGCCCACACGAAACGTTTTAACACTATTGAAGTACAGGCAAAGTACAAAGCCCAGTTATTTCACAGGTTTTTATACATCAACTATTTGTCTCGCTTCCAATCGGTGCAAAGCTTCATTTCACCAATTGTTGTGTTTAATGAGGGCGCTTATTTGAGACATTACAGCAACGAACTTGAGCTCTATTATCAAGTTTGGAGGAAAGTCATCTTCAGTACATATTTCGGTTACGAAAGAATACTTGGGAATTACGATACCGAGTTGGCTATCGAAACAGGAAAACCTCGTGATCAAGAAGGTAGAGGCTTAGGCTTCGGACTTGATTTCGACTTAGGAAGAAATGCCGGGCTCTATCTGAGGCATCGATTCTTCCAATTTGAAGACGAAAGTTTTACAAAGGACCAGTTTGCTGGACAAGAAACAATTATGGAAATTAAAGTAGCATTCTAATGAAAAAGACCTTACTATTTATTGGCCTCATAAGCATGATATTCTCTGCAGAGGCTCAGCAAAAAGGAAAACGAATTTGGCTTTCAGGCCAAGCTCGAAACGTCCTATTCTTTGATCAGTATAGTTCACCTGCAGATAGTATCTCTCCTGCTCGTCAAAACTCTGGTCATACTATGGTAGATTTAGCGGCCAACATTCAGCCCAATAAAAACACCTTTATTCACGGTATGGTGCGTGTGCGAAATGACTACGGCGGCTTTTGGTCAGGCGGGGTTACTTTTGACGTACGACAATTGTACTTAAAAGGGGTTTTAGCAAACGCTATTCGATACCAAATTGGTGATATCAATTATAAGATGACTCCTTATACTTTGAGAAACCCCGAACACGATTTGGAAGGCACCATGCTGAACTATACCGATGTTTATCAAGAAATCTTAGACTATGATTTATTTTATGATTTTCAGAATTCTTGGAGACAACAAGGTGCGGCAGTTGATTTTGGACTCGAATTCAAAAAGTTCATTAAAGAGGTTCAGTTTAACGGTTTCATAAGTCGTCAAAACCCTTCCAACTTCAGCACTATTAATGAGCGATTATACGGTGGGGGTAATATTACCGCTGTACAGAGTAAGTATTTAAGTGTTGGTGTTAATTACATCAATATGTTCGACTTATTAGGTACTGCAACGGATAGTATGGCCTTGTTAAACCCGGTAATCACCTCAACCTATGAGTTGAAGTATGAGAAAGATAAGTACAAGGCTTCGCTTTTTGGTGAATTGGGAAATTCTTCATGGACGATGCGTAACGATACGAACTCGCCTCAGTTCAACGACTTTTTCTATGATCTGGGACTTAAAGCGCTTTGGAAACCAATGGGACTTGAATTAACTGCTCGCTACAAAAACGTAGGCGCACGTTTCTTTAGCCCAGGTGCTCAAACTAGGAGGCTGGATTATAGCTCAGTTCCATTGAGCTACAGTAGATATGGCAATGATCAAACAGCTCGCTCTATTGGCTTCCTAGACCTCTTGAGAGATGGTTCTATTTATAACACAACACTGAACACCGGCTTAGGTGCTTTCAACCCGGCTTACGGAAACGCTTCACCTTACGGAGATGCTACTCCTAACCGACAGGGTTTTGTTGTTGGGCTTAATCAAAAGGACAAGAAAAAGCGTTGGGACATCAATGCACAGCTTAGCTCCTTGAGCCAAATTACCGGCGAAGGAACATCAAGCCTAAAAAGCTACATGGATATGAGAGCACGAGCAAACTTGTACTTAGACAAATTCATTGGTTCTTGGAAGAAGCAAATTAAACTCTCTGCAGCCTTTTGGATGGAAAGCACTGATCGTGCGAGTAACCTCGAATTTGAGCAGGTTAATCTTGATAATCAATCCATTGATGTTGCTTTGGATATAGAAGTCATGAAAAACGGTTTTATACTCGGTTCATATCGAATGCTGTCTTCCGTTGGAAACGACTACCTAGCTTCTAGAAATGGCTATCAAGAAGTATTAAACTACACCCGCTTCGACAACAATCTGACCGAAACCATGTATATGATAGGGGGGCGTTATGAATTTTCGAAAAAATCTTCCGTAAGCATTTTGTGGACTGACTATGATATGAATCACCAAGATGGAGTAACAACTTCTTTCGGTATGAATAGCGTAGCAATCCTTTATAACTTAAAATTTTAATCCTATGAAAACAGTAATTAAAATTGGACTTCTTCTTAGCCTAAGCATGTTTTGGGCTTGTGAAAGAGACACAGAAATTGATGGACCACAACTTGTCGATCTGTTTGCAGATTTTGAATTTGTTGAGGACCTTACACTCACTAGAAATACCGTTGATTTCACAACTCAAGATGTTGTTTTCAATGCGAAGTTTAACAAGCTTACGACCTGGGAACTTACAATCACAGGGCTTGAATCACAAGCAGTAAAACGATTCCAAGGTATTTCTCGTCAAATGGACGAATCGAATGCGCAATGGATAGGTGCTACTACTCAGCTTCCTATGTTCAAAACCGAAAAGTGTTTGATCGACTTGCATATTTTGGATGATTCTACTCATGTTACCGACACAGTAGAAATAACAGTTCCAAAAGTGAATGAAGGTTTCATTGTAGCTGACTTTGAAGATGGGGCTATTAACCCTAAATGGGAAGATCCATTTCTTCAATCAGGAGCTAATATGAGCTTTAGAGTAGTAAGTGACACTGTTGCTGGTCAAGGTTACTTTTACTACGATATGGGGGGAGCAGTTAGCTGGGATTACCTTATTGGCTTGGTGTACATGGATGCTGACGCTTATGGTGCTCCAACCTTTCCATTGGCTTCAAACCCAGAAAACGTTTACTTCAACTTTATGCTTTGGGTGCCAGACGAAATCACCAACGCTATTGTGTTATTCAGATTTAACGAAGACGATAATGGAGATGGCGATTTTAATGCAAACGAAGAGGATCAATGGGCCTACGAACTTCAAGATTTTGAATCGGGATGGCAACTTATTTCTATCAAATATTCGGACTTACAATACCTAGTAAATGGCCAGCCTGCTGATCCGAATGGAAATGCGCTGCATAATCCTGATAAACTTAATCAGGTTGAGTTATTGTTTCTTGCAGATCCTTCTACAGGTTTCAGTCAAGCTTTTCTTGACTATGTGATATTCACTGAAGGTGGTCCACTTAATCCGTAATTATGAGAGTAGCGATAACAATATCCGCTTTAACCTTCTTAATCAGCTCATGTGAGACGGTTAAACAAGCCGAACTATTTGAGGCTCCTGCCAAAAAACCCGTACCCGAAAATGTGCGAGGATTTTATGGGGTGAGCATTTTCGACGAGGAAATGACTGCAGAGTTTTGGGGTGAAGAAAACAAGACCTGTTTTAACGCTCAACTTGACAAGACCTGCCAGCCATTTGGAGAATATGCCATGCGCGTTGATTGGAACAAAGACATCGGTGTTTGTGACTGGATCGGGATGGGTTTTGGATGGAACGGATGGATGGCTAAAGACATGCAGGCTGTATTTGATTCTATTGCGCTTAGCATGATGGTGAAACCTGTTGAAGGAAGCTTTTCTAATCTTCCTGTAGCACTTGGTTTTGAAGACTTTTCAGGAAAACAAGCTTGGTTGGGATTTGGTCCAAGGGCTGTGGTTTCTGAAAAAGCTGAGAATGGTTGGACGCGTATAGAGTTTCCACTTTCAGAATTCAATTGGGCTGAACAAGGTGCTAACCCTGCAAACATCAAACAGCTGATTATTCAACTAGAAGCGGTAGGAGCTTTCTATTTTGATGAAATTAAGATGGTTGAACGAATAGGTGGTTTCGACAAACGCTATAACGTGGCTTACAATCCTGAGTTGAGTATTTCACTTGATGGAAAGGCAGATGAAAAAGCATGGGAACAAGCCGAAACCGCAAAACTTGAAGGGGCAAATATCAAACTCGTAGCTAACGACAGCATGCTATACATGTTTGGAAGTATTTCAGATCCTAGTCCACTGCTTAATGGAAAATCCGAAGGTGACATTTGGAATGGAGATGGGATAGAGATGGCGCTTCGGGTAAACCCAAATAATGATTTGGGATTGGCGAGGCTTTCGAGTGCCGATAGACACATCGGTGTAGCAATGTCTGACTCACCTAGCGCATGGGCCTATGACAAATCGCAAGCTTTTTCAGGGGTTCAGGTAAAAACACAGACACAAGAAAATGGCTACAGTTACGAAATTGCCTTTTCGCTTAAAGAATTGGGCATTGAAGATGTGCTTCTGAACAAAATCCATCCTTTCGAACTGGCAGTTAATCAAGGAAACGCCAGCCGAAGAGAATCACAAAAAACATGGAACAGCCCACAAGGCGCTAACTTTTATCAGAACTTGAGCTCTTGGGGAGAACTTGTTTTTGTTCCATCGAAGCTCAATAATTAAGAAACAAAAAGACGAGAATCAGCTTGAACACTATGCCCGAACTAAGCACAAAGGCAATGGAAATCATTGATAAAGATGCATTCCTAGATAATTTGATTGAGAAAATGACCGTGGAGGAAAAAGTCGGTCAAATGACTCAAATTAATATCGACCTAATTTCTAAAGGGGAGGTTTATAACCTCCAAGAACCACACGCGCTGGATATTGAAAAACTGCGTAAAGCCGTTTGTAAGTATCATGTAGGCTCCTTCCTCAACGTTCCTGGTTATGCACTCGGTTATGATCATTGGCTAAATGTAATAACAGACATTCAACGTGTTTGCCTTGAGGAGAGTCGCTTAAAAATCCCCATGATATACGGGATCGACGCTATTCATGGTGCTAACTATTTGCAACGTGGTGTTCTGTTTCCTCAACCTGTTGCTCAGGCCGCAAGTTTTAGACCCGATTTGGTTAAGCGCGGGGCTGAGATTACCGCTTATGAAACACGTGCAACAGGTATTCCATGGGCCTTTTCGCCAGTCTTGGACGTCATGCGACAGCCTTTATGGATCCGCTCGTTTGAAACTTTTGGAGAGGACCCATATTTATGTGAAATCATGGGGCTCGCAATGGTAGAGGGCCTAGAGAAGCCAGAAGCTGGACCGAATTACAGTGTTGCTTCTTGCTTAAAACACTTTGTTGGTTATAGCTGGCCCGCGCTTGGAAAAGATCGTGCGCCTGCATATATCCCTGAAGTGCAACTAAGGGAGTATATGCTTCCTCCATTTGAAGCGGCAATTAAGGCTGGAGCAAAAACATTAATGGTGAATTCTGGAGAGCTCAATGGAGTTCCAACCCACGATAACAAACACCTGTTACAAGAAATTCTTCGTGATGAGTTGGGCTTTGAAGGCTTAGTAGTTAGCGACTGGGAAGATATTATCAAATTGCACCTTTTCCACCGTACGTCTCCAACAATGAAGCATGCTGTGAAAACAGCTATTGACGCGGGACTCGATATGAGCATGGTTCCACATGACTACGAATTCTCGGATCTTTTAGTAGAGCTTGTTAATGAAGGAGAGGTTTCGGAATCGCGTATTGATGAGTCTGTTCGAAGAGTACTTAAGCTTAAGATGGATATAGGGCTATTCGAATCTCCTGTTCGGCCTGAAGCAGATTACAGTAAAGTTAGCTCCGTTGAACATCAAAAGGCAAGTTATGATATGGCTTCTGAGGCCATTTCACTGCTGAAAAATGAAGGAGCTTTATTACCCCTTTCACAAGATCAAAAATTGCTTGTTACTGGGCCAATGTCAAATTCGATCGCATTAATTAATGGTGCCTGGAGCAGAACTTGGCAGGGCTTCGAAGAAGAACGGAGCAATCTCGACAAGCCTACTGTTCTGAAAGCACTTCAAGATAAACACCCAGTTGTGGAGCACCTTGACGCGTGTACTATCGATGAAATTAACCTAGCTCCTGGTTGGGAGAAAAAGCTTGAAGCCTGCGATGTAATCGTGGCGTGTATGGGCGAATTACCTGGGACTGAAAAACCCGGCGACATCAATGATCTCACTTTGGAAGAGGCGCAACTGGAATATGTCGAGCTTCTTAGCAAATTCGATAAGCCAATTGTCTTAATTCTATTCGAATCTCGCCCAAGAATAATTAGAAAAATAGTTGATCTATGCCCTTCTATAATTCAAGCCTATTATCCTTCTGAAGAGGGAACACCTGCTTTAGCAGATATTTTAGTTGGTAAGGTGAACCCATCAGGAAAGCTTCCTTACACTTATCCACGTCAAGTCAACAACCTTTTGTGCTATGATCATAAAATGACCGAGGGAATTGATGTAGAATATGGTCAAGAAGGCTTTTTACCTGAGTTTGAATTTGGTGCTGGATTAAGCTATTCCACGTTCGAATATTCGAGCCTAAAATTGCACAATTCCGGTTCGATTACTAAGACGGACACCTTAAACTTTAGTGTAGAAATTAAAAACACCAGCGCTCGCGATGGAAAAGAAACTATCCTCTTTTTCATTACTGATCTTTTTGCCAGTATCACGCCCTCTGTGAGACGTTTGAGAGACTTTAAAAAAGAGTTCATCAAGGCTGGCGAATCCAAAGTAATTGCGTTTGACATTCCGGTCGAGCGTTTGAGCTTTGTGGGAAGAGATCACAAATGGATAGTTGAAGAAGGAGACTTTGAAGCACATGTCGGGTCTCAGTTATTGAAATTTAAAATTGATGCATAATGAAAACATCTAACTCCCTTTTACTTGCATTTTCTTGTGTTCTAATCCTTACAGCCTGTGAGCAGTCTGAGCCTCCTGAAGAAGTGCGCATAGAAGATGAATTAACTTTTTCGGGTTACACTTGGGATATCAAAAGCAGTGAAGCTCCAGTTGGCCCCGGGCCTAATCCCTTTTCTGAAAGAGAACGCGATGTCTATGTCGATTCAAAAGGTCGCCTCCATCTTAATATTAAACAGCATAACTCCCTTTGGTATTCAACTGAAGTTGTTTCACAAAAAAGAATGGGTTATGGCACTTATCGTTGGACTGTAACGGGTGATTTGAAAAACCTTACCAGCAATGTTGTTTTGGGGCTTTTCACCTGGGACAATGAAACCTTTGATACCGATGGAAATAGTGAAGTGGATATTGAGTTCGCTTATTGGGGTAACGACTCTTCTCTTTCCTCTTCTATGCATTATTCAGTTCAACCTGTAGCCTTTGGTCCATACAATAATGAAAGAACTCACAGGCCAGAAATAGATGGTGATATCTTGATAGGAACTACAACGCACGAATTCATTTGGACACCAGAGCTAATTCAGTGGAAAAGCTGGAAAGGGTCTGAAGATAATCTAGGAGACGTAATCGCCACTTGGTCATTTAACCTGGACAATCCGCCAAAACGAAAGTTTGAAGGAGGATCCCAATCAGAGCCAATTGTTATCCCTGCTCCTGGAGCAAATACAAACGCGAGAATTAATTTATGGATCGCATCTCATATTGAGCCCTTCCCGATTAACGGAGAACCACTAGAGGTGATTATTGACTCATTTAGTTACGAATCACTTTAAGATTTAACCAGTTCTTTTTCTAACTCTTCAAGAGACTTTCCTTTGGTTTCTGGAACTACTTGAATGATAAAGAAGAATCCGATTAAGGCGAATAAGCCATAAATCGTAAAGGTCCAAACAGTCCCTAAGGTGTTCATCTCCCATGGAAATACAAGCTGAACGCTAAAGCTTACCATTGAATTTACGAAGCCTACAAAGGAAATTGCCAATCCTCTAATCCAATTAGGGAATAGCTCTGAGAACAACACCCACATTACTGGGCCTAAACTCATGGCAAAGAACGCTACGAATGCCAGTACCCCGATTAGAATGAGCATTGGGTCTAAGTCTGTAGAGTTGGTAATAATCGCGCTTTCATATACCACCGCATCATCATTTCCAATGGTCGCAATAATCGCGTCTTTGAATTCAATATCGGAGGAATAAACCACACCAACCATAGGTTCGATTTTTTGCCTTAGTTCTTCACTCATTCCTGGTATTTCAGTAGACTTTAACTCATAGCTAGCTTGTGAAAACCCATAGGCCAATAAGAACATACTTAGGGCAATTCCCATAACCCCGATACTAAGCAAAGGCCTACGTCCAAAGCGATCTATGGTAAGCATGGCTAAAATGGTGAAAACTAAGTTCGTCAGGCCAACTAAAATTGCCTGAATAAAGGCCGCGTCTGTGCCAATTCCCGTCTGTTCAAAAATCATAGGAGCATAGAAAAAGACGGAATTAATTCCTGTAATTTGTTGCAGAATGGCAACTACAACCCCAATGCTAATCACTAAGGTTAATGCCGGTCGGAATAGGTCCTTCAATTTCATTCCGTGATCTTGGCCTTCCGATTGAAGACTTTCCTCAACTGCCATGATTTGCTTTTCAATGGCAACTGGATCATGATTAACCTTTTCGAAAACTTGTTTTGCAGCTTTTTTCTCTCCCTGCATTATCAACCAACGCGGACTTCTAGGAACCCAAAACAAAGCAACCAAATAAAGTATGGCAGGTAGTGTTTCTACGCCTAACATCCATCGCCAGTTGTATTTATTAATCCCAAGTGACTCAACCCAGGAAGCATCAGAGTCGCCATATGACAAAATCAAATAATTAGTGAAAAACGCAACGGAAATACCCACCACAATATTGAGCTGATTAAAGGATACCATGGTTCCTCTCAATTTTGCAGGAGAAACCTCTGCTATATACATTGGGGCAATTATTAGCGCTGCTCCAACACCAAATCCTCCAAGCATTCTCGCGAAAACAAGGAAGATGAAATTAGGAGCAATTGCTGATAATATCGCTGAAACAATAAAAAATGTAGCAGCCCACTTCAAAGTAACCCTCCTACCGAACCTATCGCTGATAGGTCCTGCTGCAAGCATCGCCAAGGTAGAAGTTAAGGTTAGAGAACTAACCGCCCAGCCTAATTCGAGTTTAGTGAGCTGGAACTCTATTTCAATAAATTTTACAACACCTGATATTACTGAGGCATCAAAACCCATTAATAATCCTCCTAGGGCAACTATGGAGGCAATGAGCATTACAAATCGAGTGGTTTTGGACATAATTTAAGTTTGTAGGGCTAGCAAGGTAATTAATTTTATTTACTTATAGTATTGAATACTATATGCCCCTTCATGTGAGTACACACTTCTTCCTGTCCATCGAGCTGGAAGACATTTTTAAAAACTAAACTCTTAATGATTTAAGCTAGTTCGAAAACGAACTGTTCTTGAAGCTTGAGAAGAACTTTTTGTTTGACCTTTTCAAAATCGAGCCTCTGCCCCAATTCGTGCTCCATAGAAGTAACCGCCTTGTCGTCAATACCACATGGGACGATGTGTTTGAAATAAGACATGTCTGTATTAATGTTGAATGCGAATCCGTGCATAGTAACCCATCGAGAACAACGGATGCCAATTGCGCAAATCTTGCGTGCTTTATCGGGGTCTTGACCATCAATCCAAACCCCTGTAAGGCCTTCTACCCTTCCGGCTTCTATGTCATATGTTGCGAGCACCTCTATGATTGCTTGCTCCAAATAACGCAAGTACTTATGGATATCGGTAAAGTAATAATCAAGATCAAAAATTGGATATCCAACCAACTGCCCCGGTCCATGGTAGGTTATATCTCCACCCCTATTGATTTTGTAATAAACCGCATCGTGCTCCAATAGGCCCTTTTCATCAAGGAGTAGGTTTTTTTCATCTCCACTTTTGCCTAAAGTATACACATGGGGGTGCTCACAAAAGATGAGTGTATCTTCTGTTTCCTGCTCTGCTGATGGGTTTTTGAAATTTTGAGTCTTAATTGAAACAGTAGATTTGTTGAGCCGCTCTTGAAGGTCCCAACACTCCTTATAATCAACAAGACCAAGGTCTTTGAAATGAACCTTTCTTTTAGGATTCAAATTTTGCAAGCTCTCCTTTAAGGTGAGTAATAACATCCACTTCAACTGGGTCAAGACCTCGCTTTTCTGCTAGCATTACACTCACCCAATCGCCTAAATGAATCCAATAAATCGATTGTTCTAGTTTGTTACTGCCTTTCGCGTTGTGATCTAGGATGCTTGAAGTATACTTAGCATAAACCTCTTTTGTTATATCCATTCTCTTTTGAGTGCGAATATGGTCGTGTGATGTTCGCATAAACAAAACAGCTTGATCCTCATTTTTGATCGTCCAACCAACGAGTTCATTATGCGTCATTTCTGGATATACATGATGCCAGCATAACATCTTTCCGTTTTCATTTATCTGTTGTCTAAACCTAACGGCCACCCCTTCATTTTCAGCAGCGCAGTACAGAATTGGTGTTTTGCCCATGAATTTGTCGGCAATTTCATTGGCTAAAGATTGAATAGATTCTTCTTCATCTCTCAAAAAGGCTGGCACCGCTTCCATCTGATTAAGCAGACTTGAATCGATTAGATTATAATGTTCTAGTACTTTAAGAAGCTGTGTGAAGCTTAAACCAAACGCTGCCCTTGGTGGATATTCTGCCGGAATTTGAATGTGGTTGATTCCTTTATTCTTGGCAATCTCTAAAAGTTTACCTCCGCTTGTTATACAAACTAATTCTGCGCCTTTCGATTCCGCTTCCTCAAAAGCGCTTAAGGTTTCTTCAGTGTTTCCAGAGTAAGAGCATAAAACAACTAGGCTATGTCCATTCACAAAACTAGGCAAGTGATAATCTTTGTTCACATAGCTGGGAATACTCAGTTGATCGAGCGCTAGCTGAGCCCCTATGGTTCCCCCTATACCTGAACCACCCAATCCTGAGATGACAAGGTTTTGAAACTTCTTGTCTACTTTGTTTAGTTCAGCGGTTTTAGCAATTGCAATTGCTTCTTCAACTTGTAGTGGGAATTCTGCTACTAATTTTCTCATAGTCTGAAATATGGCTTGCAAATTTAATCTAGGATATCAGATAAGTGCTCTTCAGCTCAATTATTAATCTTCTTTTAAAGAAACATGAGTTTATGTACTTCTGTTTTGTTTTGATAAGAAAGAGTCAAATAATAAATTCCTGGACTCATTTTCTCTCGTTCAACTATTATGTAAGGCATTTCTAGTTTTATTTCGTAGGCTGTCTGCTTGACCTGTCTCCCCATTTGGTCAACCAAATTGATTCCTATTTGATCTGGTTTTTCATCAGGAACTCTAATGAAAAACTGGGTTTTTATTGGGTTGGGAAATACTTGTGACTGTGCCTCCACTATTTCTCTTTCATTATCCTCATATGCAAACTCAGGATTAAAGAGCTCTATGATTTTGTCATCATCCTCTTTTACAACAAATCGCCCATTTTCTTCTCGATTAGAAGTAGCCAAATAAATCTTGCCATTTGGAGCAACAAATACATCACGCAGCCTACCATATACCCCAACTTTCTTTCCTTCAGAATTAAGGCGATCCAAATAATCCTCTTGGCTTATTACTCTTCTTCCGTCATCAGAAAGTTTAATCTGTGTTAGTTCCTTATTTTTTAGAAACGTCTGTAATAAGCTACCACTCCACTCCGGAATGCTTGGATGGTCAAAGTATGCTAAGCCACATGGGGCCTCGGTAGGGGTCCAGCTTAGAAGTGGCTCTCGAACATCGGCCGAATCGCAAAATGCTTGTTCACTTATGAAATCGCAAAATCCCTCCACTTTTGGCCAACCATAATTTCGTCCTCGCTCAATCAAGTTCAACTCATCATCTGTTGCAACTCCATGCTCAGAACTATATAAATATCCGTTTTTTCCAAAGCTCAAGCCTTGAGGGTTTCGATGGCCCAAACTCCAAGTATAGCTATTTGGAAAGGGATTATCAATAGGGACTTCCCCATCAATTGTCATGCGCAATATCTTGCCTGCATTACTGGTATATTGTTGTGGTTCTACTCCTGTAAAACCATCACCTAAGGCAATATACATGATGCTGTCATTTTCGAAAATTATTCTAGAGCCATTGTGCGTAATATTCGCCGGGATGTTTTGTATTAGATGGGTTGTGTCCACAAACTTTCCACTTTGCATTGAGTAGGTTAATCTCACTAACCTCGCACCAAAAAGCTCGTAAGTATAATTCACGAACACATAGGGAACCAAAGGGAACTGGGGATGTAGAGCCATAGCATGAAGACCTGAATTGTCAATTGACTCATATACTTCCTCTATCGTATGAACTAAATTGATCTCGCCTGTCTCAGGGTCCAGGGTTTTTATGTTTCCGTTCCGCTCAGAGAACCAAAGTTTCCCCTTGTAATCCATGTCAATGTCCCACGGAATCTCGAGGTTTTTAGCTATCACCCTAGTTTGCACAACTGTTTCTTTAAGGCGAATGATCACATCTAACGTGGTGTCGATGTTTTGTGCTGGCGGTTCGTAGTTAAAGCCTTCTGTAAGCTCAAATATCTTATCCCCTCCTGCTTGACTGTTTCCATAAACATCCTCATTTGATGTGCTTAAAAACACCCTTCCGCCTGGACTAACCATAATCTCTCTAATTCTCCCTACTAGACCTTCCATGTAGCTTTTTTCGGACCTCATGGCTTGTTTGTCGCTACTTAACTTGACTTGAACTAGGGCTTGTCCGCGTAAGCTTGCCATCAAGAGTGAGTTTTGCCATTCTACAATACTTCCGTTTTCTGGATAATAGTCTATTCCTGATGGGGCAATAGGTGGATCCCAAACAGCTAGGGGGTCAATGAAAGATCTATTCAAGCACGTGTCAAGAAGATCGGCTGGACAAAAACCGGTCAATCGCGGCCAACCATAATTACCCCCCTTTTTGAGAAGATTAAGCTCATCGTTATTGCTTGGTCCATGCTCTGAGCTGAACAGTAATGTGTCAACAGCGCAAAGGCCCTGTGGGTTCCTATGTCCAAAAGTCCAAACCATCGAACCAGAAAATGGATTGTCGACTGGAATGCTGCCATCAGGGTTTATCCTGAGAACCTTACCATAATTATTGCTAAGCTCCTGAGCGCTATTGGCCTCTCTCCGATCTCCAAGGCTTAAAAAAATCTTCCCTCCTTGTGCCTCTATTCGTCCTCCAATATTTGCATTAACAATCGCAATGTTATCAATCAACACCTGCTCGTCAATTAGCTTTCCTTGCGAGAAGCGGAACTCCGAAAGTCTCATTTTGAGTTCTTGGGTCACATAGTAACAGTAGCTCAACAGAACCTTCCGATCAGTAGTAAAGGATTCTGAAAGTTTTATGTCCAATAAACCTGCTTGATTTTCTCTGGCGACTTGCAGCTCAAAGGCCTCCGAAACCTCTCCTGTACTGATGTCGGCTATATAGACCTTACCGTTGATCTGGCTAAACAGAATGCTGTCATTACCAAGCCATTCCATTCCCCAAGGAACTTCCAAGCCACTAACGACCGGTTTAGGCCCAAATGCTTTTGAGTCAAGGGTCAGTTGAGCCCTTGATGTTGAAAATAATGAAAGGAAAAATAAAAGAGAAAGGGCAGCCCTTAAGCTCATCAATGAATTACCGCTTTTCGCGTTTCAATCAAACCATTATTGTCTGAAATACTAATCAAGTATAGCCCCTTCTTCAAGGATGGTGATAAAACACGCTCATTATTCACTATGCTAGTCTCGTGAAATATTTTTCCCGTCATGTCTATCAATGTTAAAGACAATGACTTGTTTGAATTGGTCTTTAGCTCCCATTGGAATTGATTTCCTTGAACTCTTGTTATAAGCTGTGTGTTTAAAGCTAGCTCTTCTGTGTTCAAAGTCTCTCCACATGTGGTGTCAACCAAAACCACAATCTGAGATTGATTTTCACAATTTTCATCGCTAATTGCGGTTACTAAAACGGTACTTGTGATTCCAGGCGCAACTGCTTTTTCTTTATCAGAGGTCACGACTTGAGACCCTGCAATATTCCATTTAAACAATGAAGCATTCGAGCTAATTGTAATCGTGTCGCTTTCGTCTTTACAAATTGCCGCTCCACCGCTTGATTGAGATAAGCTAATCGTTGGGCTTGCGTTTACGTCAATGAAAAAGTCGAGTGAATCCTTACAGCCATTATTATCACCAACAACCTTGTAGGTTCCAGACATGCTCGGGTTTGCTGTTACGTTGATTCCAGAGTTTCCATTCAGATCTGGACCTGTCCAGTCATAAATTCCATTTCCACCTGCGCCTAAACATTTTAATGCTACCGTGTCACCTTCACAAATCTCAACACGATTCGTGTCTTTATCATCTAGTGTGAGAATTAAAACTGCTGGGGCTGAATTTGCTCGAACCAAGGTTCCTCTTGTACTTGAGCAACCATTAGAACCCGTTACCTCAACATTAATAGAGGTGTTCGCCGAAATGCTAAGCAGAACCACAGATCCAGTATCAACTGTAAACGCAGCGCTTGGTGTCCATTTATATGAATCGCCTCCAGAAGCAGAAATTCTTGTCGGTGTATTTACACAAGCAAATTGAGGCACGTCTAAAGTAATGCTTGGTTTTGCTAATACTACGATTGATGCACTCGCTGTTCCTGAACATCCATTTGTGTCAACCCCGACAACATCATAGCTCTGGTTTGTGCTCGCGCTTGAAACTACCGTATCTCCGCTTGTTGTGTTTAGCCCTGTTGCTGGAGACCATGTATAGCTTTGAGCCCCCATAGCCATTAGGCTTGTTGTGCTTCCGTTGCAAATGGTGTCATCTGTCGTAGTAATACTAACAACTGGATTATTATTTACCTCTATAGTAATGTGTTGTGTATCGGGGTTCATCCCAACCATTCCGATTACTGTGTATGTTATTGTAGCGCTTGGTGTGGCCAATACAGTGTCGCCAGTTGTAACATTTAAACCGGTGTTTGGTGACCAAACATAGCCGCTACCGTTGGCTGCATAAATTTCTGTACTATCCCCTGCACACAAGGTGTCGTTTGCTGCGCTCAAACTAATTGTTTGGGCTAAAAGGTGGTTTGAGGTAAACAGGACTGCTAAGAGGAATAAAAGATTTTTCATAAATAAGGTCTCTTTTAGAAGTGGGCAAAGCTAATCACTTTACTCATCTTTAACAAATTAATAAGTCCTTGAGTGGGCTAAGGGCTTTCAATCCTATTTTTGTAAAATGAAAGCTTTTCTAATTTTTAGTCTCTGTTTCATAATGTTCTCTTGCAAAAATGAAATGCAGCTTATAGAGTCTGAATTTAAAAATGGTAGCCCAAAGGTTGTTGGCCTTTATACCGTAGATACTGATACCATAAAATCTGGGGAGCTCCATTATTACCCAAATGAGCAGCTAAGAATGAAGGCTTCCTTTGACCCAGATGGTTTAAGAAGTGGGTCCTGGGAATACTATTATGAAGATGGAACTCCTTGGAGTTTTTGTGAATACAAAAGCGGGGTTAAACATGGCGGCTCTTCTGTCTTTTATAAAAACGGAAAGTTGCGTTACGTTGGAAAGTATAATAGCGATCAAGTTGTAAGCGGTAGCTTCAAATATTACAATGAGGCTGGGGAATTGGTTAAAGAAGAGTAATATTCCATTATTAGAAATGTCGAGGAATTAAAAAAATTGCCGTCGACACTTGATTTTTATACCTTTAGCCCCCTGAATGAAAAAAAACATTTATTAATCAATCTTTCTTAAAATGAGAAAACTGTTTACTTCAGTAGTATTAATGCTAATTGCCAGTGTTGGTTTTAGCCAGTTTTACTACGTACCAAATGACAACGCCGGAGGCAACCCTGGGAATGTCAATACACAAGACGCCGAATTTCCTGCTAATGGTGGTGGACTGCCAACTGACTGGTCAGTTGTAGTTACTGGTCCTTCTACGAGCTGGACTTCAGCACAAACTATTCCTTTTGGTTTTGATTTTCAAGGTCGAACGGTAAACTCTTATTCAATTCACCCATCGGGTATTGTTAGTTTTATTACTGACCCATTAGTTCTTGGTTCTTATACGCCATCTTCTACACCTAGCGCGATTCCATCAGCAACTATTCCTGATTCATCTTTATGCTACTGGGGTTTAACTATTGAAGCAAATGACTTTGTGGTTACTCAAACTTTTGGGTCTGCTCCAAATCGTCAGCACTGGATTATGTTTAATTCTGCTCACTCTGCAGGAACACAAGCAAACGGTTGGGTTTACGGTTCTATCGTATTGGAAGAAACAAGTAACAAGGTGTACTTTGTTAACCAACGTATTAACTGTGTAACTGCTGGAAACACTGCATGTACTGGACGACCTGCTCTTACGGTTGGTGTTCAGCTTGATGCAACTACAGCATACCAACAACCTGCATCTCCTAACTATCAAGGTGGAAGTACTGGAAACGGTTCAACTAGAGAAGACAATGGATACACTGAGTTTGTTGCTGGTACTCAACCAGTAAATAGCGCTGTTATGAACTCTGTTGAGCTGGATGAGTTTTTGGTTAGAGACAATAGCCCTTTCCAAATCACTGGTGAGTTCAGAAATATTGGTTCTGCCCTACTTTCTTCTTACGACTTAGTATACCAAGTGAACAGCGATGCTCCTGTTGTACAAAGTGTAACTGGAAAAGCAATCGGAACATACAGTACTGAACAGTACACTCATACCACTGATTGGACTCCAAGTGCTGCTGGTGATTACGATATTAAGGTGTGGATTACTGATCCAAACGGTTCAACGGACCCTGATATGTCTGATGATACAGTTACTACATCGGTTACTGTAGTGGATACATTCATTCAAAGAAAACCACTTTATGAAGTATTTACAAGTTCAACATGTGGGCCTTGTCGTCCTGGTAATGAAAACTTCCATAATGTAGTTAGCGCTTTTCCAGGTGAGTATGTCGCTGTAAAGTACCAACAAAACTTCCCTGGAACAGGTGACCCATATGCTACAACAGAAGTAGTAAACAGAAGAAACGCATACGGAGTTACTTCAATTCCAAGAATGGAACTTGACGGTGGATGGGACCAGAACGCAAGTTCATTTACCTCTGCTCTTCACCAAGAGTATCGTGCAACGCCTTCTTTCATGAATATCACTGCAACTTATGACGTTAAGAAATTAACTCAAACAGTTGATATCGAAGCAACAATTGATGTGGTTGAAGATTACAACCCAGCGCTTTATCGTTTATTCATCGCTATTCTTGAAGGTACTACTTACGAGAATGTGAAGAGCAACGGTGAATCTGAGTTTATTGATGTTGTGAAAAAAATGATTCCAAATGAGCAAGGTAAAATCCTTACTGCTCCTTTGACTAAAGGATCTACGATTACAGAATCAGTTTCTCACACCTTCCCAGGAGCATACAGGCTTCCTGATGATGGTGAAACAGCAAATAGAATCAATCACGCTACAGAGCATTCAGTTGAAGACTTTGCTGACTTGAAAGTTGCTATTTGGGTTCAAAGAACTGGAACTGATGAAGTTCTTCAAGCTAACTGGGCTGAAAACATCTCTGATTATACAGGAGCGGAAGAGCTAAATGCAGAAGGACTTAACTTCTCTGTTTATCCAAACCCTGCAAATGATTTCGTAACTGTTTCTTACGCTTTAGAAAACAGCGAAAAGGTTGAGCTTTCTTTAATTAACGCAATGGGCGCAACAGTTGAAACCTCAGTAAGCAATGCTGATGCTGGTTACAACTCTGCAAGAATTGAACTTAGCGGATTGCCAAACGGAGTTTACTTTGTGAACCTTAAAAGTGGTGAAGAAGTAATCACGAAAAAAATCATGTTGGCTAGATAGTCAATCAACTAACTAAGAATTAAGCCTCCTCCTAATACGAGGAGGCTTTTTTTATGCTAATTTTCCAAGAGCAATGATTCCAAAGAATACTGTCGACGAAATATTTCAAACCGCCCGAATCGAGGAGGTTATCGGCGATTTTGTGAATCTTAAAAAATCCGGTCAAAACTTTAAAGGTTTAAGTCCTTGGGCAAATGAAAAGACTCCCTCTTTCATGGTGTCACCTTCAAAACAAATCTTCAAAGACTTCAGCTCCGGAAAGGGTGGAAACGTTGTGAGCTTTCTTATGGAGCACGAGCAAATGTCTTTCCCTGAGGCCTTAAAATACCTTGCTAAACGCTACGGGATTGAGGTAGAAGAAGAAGCACTTGACGCTGACCAAGAGGAGCATCAAAAACACCGCGAAGGTTTATTCAAAGCCAATGATTTTGCCCTTGGTTTTTACGAAACTGAACTTTGGGAATCTGATGAAGGAAAAGCAATTGGTTTAAGTTATTTTAAAGAACGTGGATTTACAGATGACACGCTTAAGAAGTTCCACCTAGGTTATGCAGACCAAAGTTTTGATTCCTTTTTTAAGCAGTCGGTTGATCGTGGTTACGACAAGGCTCTTCTCTTAGAGTTAGGCCTAGTTAAAGAAAAGGAAGGTAAAAGTCCTTATGATTCATATCGCGGACGGGTGATCTTTCCTATTCACAATGTGGCCGGAAGATGTGTTGGCTTTGGGGCAAGAATACTGAGTAAAAACACCAAAGCCCCGAAGTATATTAACTCTCCTGAAAGCGAGATATACTCTAAGAGCAACCTACTCTATGGACTCTATCAAAGTCGCTCAGAAATAGTCAAAAATGATCGCTGCCTTTTAGTTGAAGGATACACCGATGTTATCTCGCTTCATCAATCGGGTATAAAAAACGTTGTTGCCTCTTCAGGTACTTCTTTAACCGAGCAGCAAATTCGATTAATAAAACGCTACAGTAGCAATGTTACCATTCTCTTCGATGGCGATGCTGCTGGTATCAAGGCTTCCTTTCGTGGTATTGACCTCCTTTTAAAAGAGGGTCTGAACGTCAAGGTTTTGCTTTTTCCCGAAGGTGAAGATCCTGATTCATACTCCCAATCGCATAGCAAAGAGGAACTTCAAGAATTTATCACAGATCGCTCCGAAGACTTTGTGTTTTTTAAAGCCCGGGTTTTAGGAAAAGATCAAGATAACGATCCACAAAAACGCAGTGAGTCAATACGTGATATCGTTAATTCTATCGCGCTTATTCCGGATCATATCAGCAGGAATATCTACCTCAATGAATGCAGCAAGCTTTTGAAAATTAGCGAACAAGTCTTGGTTTTAGAGGTCAACAAGATCCGTAGAAAACAGCTCAATCAAAAAGCGAAAAAACAGGACCAAAGAGCACCCGCTCCTTTTCCTGAAGAATTCATTGACCCATTTGATCCTTCTATTGAACCTATTCAAGTTAAGTTCGACGCCTACTACCAGGAACAAGACCTGCTTCGATTGATCATCGCATATCACGATCTTGAGATAGAAATTGACGGGGCCTCAAAACTCGTTCCAGCGGTGATTGCTGAAGATTTAAAAGTTGATGCTTTGAGTTTTGATGATGAACAAAACCAAACTATTCTCAATGAAGTATACAAGCAACTTGAAGTAAGCCAAAAACTAAGCCTTAGTTACTTCATTAACCATACAAACGAACACATCCGCAGCACCACGGTGAACTTTCTGAGTAATCCATATGATCTTCACAAATGGGACGAAAAAGAAATCTACGTTAAGGATGAAAAAAGCAAGCTTAAAAAGGCTGTTGTTTCTTCTCTTTTCTCTTTTAAAGCAAGGAAGGTAGACCTCATGATTAAGAACCTACAAGAGCAACTTTCCGCCCCTGATTTAGATGACGACAACATGAGGAAGATTCTAAAGAAGAAAAGTAAACTTGACAACTTACGTATCCAAATTGGAGAAAAGCTCGGTCGGGTAATAACCTATTGATATGTGGCAAAATATTTCTCAAGCACTAGAATTTAAGTTGATTAATATCAACGATTACACGCTAAGCGTGGCAAACCTGTTGAGCTTTCTTTTGATTCTCGTTGGCGCTCGTTTACTCGTGTATTTGATAAAGAAGGTGCTGCACCGCTCCTTCGTTCGGCAAAACCTAAGTGACAAAGGAAAAGAATACGCAATCAATCAACTCTTAAAGTACCTCATCTACACTATTGCTCTGGTCCTAGCTGTAGAAACAGTTGGCTTTAACGTCACCATTTTAATTGCGAGTTCTGCTGCGCTATTCGTTGGGATTGGCTTGGGTCTCCAAGATGTGTTCAGAGATATTCTATCGGGTGTCTTTCTTTTGTTTGAACGCACAATCCAAGTTGGTGATATTATAGAAATTGACAGCCTTGTTGGTCGTGTAAAAGAGATTAACATAAGAACCTCCAAAGTGCGTACACGGGACGGAATAATGATTATTGTTCCTAACAGCAATCTGATTAATGCAAAGGTGATCAACTGGAGTATGGAGAATAAGATTACACGCTTTGGGGTGGGTGTTGGTGTTGCTTATGGTTCTGACACCTCTAAAGTGTCAGATATCCTCATTAAATGCGCTCACGACCACCCAAAAGTTCTCAGTAAACCAGAACCAAGGGTTTTTTTCCGCGATTTTGGTAACTCTTCCCTAGACTTTGAGTTGATGTTTTGGGCTGAGGAAACCTGGGAAATTGAATTTACAAGAAGTGATCTCAGATTTAAAATTGATGAAGCATTTAGATCACAAAACGTGGTGATTCCTTTCCCGCAAAGAGATCTTCACATAAAATCGGATAGCACAAAATCAGGGTGATATTATATCAACGTAAATGGGCAAGTGGTCACTAAAACCGCCCGAATCGTATACCATTCCATTAAATGATCGTCTTGGTTTTTCTCCCAAGAATTTATCATCATTTTGTAGTAGAAACTTCTCATTAAAGACGGTTAATTTGGGATTAAATGCCTTCAAAAATGATTGACTAACAAATGCTTGATCAATTGTTGACCAATCCGCCTGGTATTTGTGTGTTCCATTATTGTTTTCAGCTAAGAGGTTTGTCCAAGCGGTGTTTTTCTCCAAATTCAAAATACTTCTTTCTTCAGGAGCATCGTTAAAATCACCCATACATATGAGCATAGCCTTTTTTGGGACATTTCTCTGCACATATTCAGAAAGCGTATTTGATGCAAGAAGTCGTAGTGGCTCCGATTCCAACTTACCACGATATTTTGAAGGCCAATGATTTACAAAAAAATGAATAGTATCGTTCGAATTGCTGATTAAAATAGAATGCAAAATATCCCTGGTTCTAAACTCAGGCTGATCTTTAGTTCGGACTTTAATTGATGTATCCTTATGTAATCGAAAGGATTCGGAATTATAAATTAAGCCAACGTCGATACCCCTCCTATCTTCACTCTTTGCGTACGAAACCTTATACTTTGTTTTTTGTAGTGCTTTACGTTGTATTAAATCCCTAATACAGCGTTCTTCTTCTACTTCACAAAAAGCAAGCACATCAATACTTGACCACTCCCCCATAATAGATATGACTCTAGAAAGTTGATCAAGCTTCTTAAAGTATTTGTAATTATTCCACCTTCTCATTCCATCTGGAGTAAACTCCTCATCTCTTGTGAGAGAATCATCCTCAGGAAAAAATAGGTTTTCAAAATTGTAAAATCCTAAACGGTAGGTTTTCTGAGCAAAGCTTCCTTGATAAAATGCAAGGGAAACAAAAAGAAGCAATAGAAACTTTAGACCTTTCACAATGCAATTTTATCTACCCTGCGTTGGTGTCGTCCGCCTTCAAAACGGGCCTCAAGAAAGGCATCAATAATTTTTTTTGCTTCTTCTGTACTTATATAACGTGCTGGTAAGGCTAATACATTTGCGTCATTATGTTGTCTTGCTAGACTAGCGATTTCTGGTGTCCATGCGAGCGCCGATCTTACGGCTTGATGCTTATTTGCACTCATATTAATTCCATTTCCACTTCCACACATAATGATACCTAAGTTTACCTCATTATTCTCTACAGCACTTGCTGCTGGATGAGCAAAGTCAGGATAGTCGCAGCTATCAGAACTATTTGGTCCAAAATCACTTATTTTAATTCCTTTTGATTTTAAGTAGTTTATTAGTTCTTCTTTGAGTTCTACTCCCGCATGGTCGCTAGCTAATCCGATCTTCATAAGTTATTTTTACTGTTCAACAAAGGTTTAAATCTTCTTGTAAAATTGACTTGCTTTTATGGAAAATTTAATCATTGGACAAGTAATTTTATTAGCAATGATTTTAAGAGGTTTTTTGCGCGGTACTTATTGACATTTAAATTCAACTATTATCTAATTTCTTCGTTAACAATTAGTGGTGTTAATCTTGTACTAACATTCTGTTAATATCATCACAAAATTCAGTTTTTGAATACCTTATAAAAATAATATTGTCAATATCCTGTTTCTACAAAATGAAAACTCACTTTAGCAAGTATTATTCAATATTTATCTGAACAGAACTGACAGCCTAATAGTAATAGTAGTTTATTTTAAATATATGGTATATTATATATTATGATGTTAATGAAGCATCTTGTTAGTTTTTTACTCTTTTTCCAAGGCTTGATTTTTTGCATCTTCGCTCAAGATGAAGGAATTAATCCGAATGGATATAACAAGTTTTATTACCCTAATGGGCAGATGTCCAGCGAGGGATTCTTTAAAAAAAGAAAGCCGGAAGGTTATTGGAAAACCTATTATGAAACCGGAACTATAAAATCGGAAGGTAATAGACTCAATTACCTTCTGGATTCCACCTGGAAATTCTATTCTGAAGCTGGTGTTCTTACCAAAATAATTCCCTATAAAAAGGGTAAAAGAGAGTCTTATGTAGTGTCATTTGACAAGGAGGGATTTTTGATAAAAAAAGAATCTTATCGCGATGATATTCGGAATGGAATTGATAGTACATTCTATATAAATGGTGCCTTGCGTGAGCTCAGTACTTGGTTAAATGGTGAGAAAGATGGTTTTGAATATGAGTTTGATGAGAAAGGAATAATTATCACCATTACGGAATATAGAAAGGGAAGTAAGTACAGCGTTGATCGGATAAATAGAAAAGATAAAAAGGGTCAGAAACAGGGTTTGTGGAAGGAGTTTTACAACTCTGGTATTACACGTTGGGAAGGAACATTTAGAAACAATGTGAAGAATGGCTATTTTAAGGAGTACGACAAGGATGGAGAAGTAATAAACACACTCAAGTATGTTGATGGTGAATTGGATAAAGATGCGGAAGAAACGCAGAACCTAGACATCAATTATGAGAACTATCCAAATGGTCAAATAAAGTCCTTTAGAACCTATCGATTTGGAAAATTAGAAGGACTTTCGAAAGACTATGATGAGGAAGGAAATATTTTCGCTGCGCGATTATACAGACGTGGTAAATTATTAGGAGAGGGATTAACCGATGAGGAGGGAATGAAGCAGGGAAAATGGAAGGAATACCATTATCCTGATGAAATTCTTAGAGCAGAAGGAAACTACAAGAACGGATTGAAAGTTGGCGAATGGGTTTTCTATTTCAGATCCGGACAAGTAGAACAGAAAGGAATTTATAACGAAGAAGAACAATATCAAGGTAAATGGACTTGGTTTTATATTTCTGGCAATCTTAAGCGTGAAGAGTATTTCCGTCGGGGTATAGAAGATGGAGAATATGTCGAATACGATGATTCTTCAAAAGTTATTGCAAAAGGTCTTTATATTGATGGATTAGAAGATGGTCCTTGGTTATATGAATATGGCGACTATAAGGAAGAAGGATCCTTTTCTTCAGGTTTCAAAGAAGGTGAATGGCTTGCCTATTATAAAAATGGAAACAAATACTTCAAAGGAAAATACGAAGGTGGTTTGCCTACTGGTAAACACAGCTATTATTTTGAAAATGGTAATAAGCGACTAGAAGGAAAGTACACTGCGGGAAATAAAGATGGAACCTGGAAACGTTACAATGAAGATGGAACTACCCTTCTAGAAATTGATTACAAACGAGGAATTGAGAAAAAGCTCGATGGTAAAACAATTAAGCCAAAAACAGAAGTTAATTAGTGTTCTTAACTGGAAAGAACATAAAGCAGAAGTTACTTACCTAGCACAATTTATTGATTCCCAAAAATCACAGGAGATATTTGATGCTTTAAAGCAAGAAATAAACTGGAAACAGGAATACATAAAACTATTTGGTAAGAGCATTAAAGAACCAAGGCTAGTTGCTTGGTATTCAGATTTCAATTATTCCTATTCGGGAAAATTGCTAGAAAAACAAAGTATTAAATCACTCGCTATTCTGGATGAATTGGTGAAAGAAATTAGTTCCAGAACAAACCAAAAATTCAATGCCGTTTTATGTAATTATTACCGGAACGGAAATGATTCAATGTCATGGCATAGCGATGATGAAATGGAGCTTGGAGCTGATCCAATCATTGCTTCTTTGAGTTTTGGATTCAGTAGGAAATTTAAATTGAGATCGAAATTTGATAAAAATCAAACGATTGACTTGAAATTAGAACCTGGCTCTTTATTGCTCATGGGAAAAGGATCACAACAATTTTGGAAACACGCCCTTCCAAAGACAAAACAAGATGGAGAACGGATTAACTTAACTTTTCGATTGATCGTCTGAACGTTTGACTAAGTCAAATTGAATTCCAAATTGAATCGAACTGGAGAACCATTTAAGCTTAGTGTAAATATTGGAGTCCTGTGAATAGTAGTTACACAAACCTAAACTGAACCCAAAACTTCGATATTGATAACCCAGTGTGGCCGCAGAAAATAACCTTTGATTAAATGCGTCAGTAATTCTATATCCTCCGCTGAGCAACACAAAAATCTGTTTACCGTAGATTAGATCAAGACTTGTATAAGCTCCAAAAGTTTTTATTTCCGAACTATTGATTGTACCTAAATTAAGACTGAGTGATTGTCTGAAATTTTTTATTCCAAACAGATCAAATTCTGGACGTATTCCTACTTGCAGTTCATTCCATTCACCAACACGTAAATAGGATTGTGCACTGAGTTTTTCAAATGTTTGTGCTTCTGATGATTTAGCAAAAAGACAGAAAAGGCATGAAGCAAAACCAATTATCAAAAGGGAGGTTAAATTGATATGTTTCATGATGCTAAGCTAAAGTATTGACTTACAAGGTAAAATAAATTGAGTAGCTGATTGTTAATTAAAGCATAGTTAGTATTGAAATACGTGAAGCGCCTCCAATAAATTTGTAAAACATGCAAGCGCTAAAAAAACTTGCCGGGCAAACGGCAATTTATGGACTCAGTTCTATCATAGGGCGCTTTTTGAATTACCTCCTGGTTCCGTTGCATGTAGTTCAATTTACAACGGATCAATACGGAGTCATTACAGAAATGTATGCCTATGTAGCTTTTTTGGTTGTGTTACTTACTTATGGGATGGAAACAGGCTTCTTCCGTTTCGCGAATAAAGAAGGAAACAATCCAAATCATATTTTCAGTACAGCCATTACCTCGGTATTGTTAAGCTCAAGTCTATTCATTTTATTAGCATTTAAATTTAATCAGGGAATTGCCAATTGGTTGCGATATCCCAATCACAGTGAATATGTGAGTTGGTTTGTATTAATTGTTGGTTTAGATGCAATTTCCTCTATTCCATTAGCTAGATTAAGATCCTTGAATAAGGCAAAAGTGTTTGCCCTAGTAAACCTTAGCAACGTTGCTATTAATATTGGATTAAACCTATTTTTCATAGCCTATTGCATGCCAGCCTATAAGGCAGGTGTCAGTAATTTTTTCGTGGATACATTTTACAATCCAGAAATTGGTGTCGGATATGTATTCATCTCAAATCTTATAGCCAGCATCTTCAAGTTTCTAATTCTCGGACCATTTATGAGAATAATGAATTGGAGAATAGATGTTGATATGCTCAAGAAGATGCTTTGGTATTCAATTCCATTGCTTTTTGCCGGTCTTGCAGGTATAGTGAATGAGACCTTAGATCGAATATTACTTAAGCGTTTACTTATAGATGATTTAGGTCCGCTAGAAACCTTGAGTCAATTAGGAATTTATGGAGCATGTTACAAAGTATCTATCATTATCAGTCTTTTTATTCAAGCCTTTCGATATGCCGCCGAACCCTTCTTCTTTTCTTACGCCAAAGAACAGAATTCGAAACAGACCTATGCTAAGATTATGAACTATTTCGTCCTGGTCTGCTGCGTTATATTCCTCGGTGTTTTGCTTTACATCGATTTCATTAAATACTTCATTCCTAATCAAGATTACTGGGTAGGACTTAAAGTAGTGCCAATTTTACTCTTAGCTAACATCTGCTTGGGTATCTACTACAACCAGAGTATTTGGTATAAAATGACCGACAAAACGATGTATGGGGCTTATATTGCTTTAGGGGGTGCGCTGATAACAGTTGTTCTCAATCTGGTATTAATTCCAATATATGGCTACATAGGTTCGGCATGGGCGACCTTGATTTGTTATTTGAGTATGGTTTTATTCTCCTATGTACTTGGACATCGCCATTATCCTATACCCTACCAAGTTTTCAGGGTATTGTTCTATGTGGGAATAGCACTTGGAATTTATTTCGTTTCAATTCAGTTGAACTTTGATCCAGGGGCCCTTAAGTATGCGATACACGCATCATTTATTTTAGGCTTCGTAGCTTTGGCAATGTTCATTGAAAAACCATTTAAAAAACTAAGCCAATGAGTGTAAAAATCGTAAACCGTTCAGAAAACGATATGCCGTTCTATGCAAGTCAAGATGCTGCGGGGATGGATTTAAGAGCAAATATTTATGAACCAATTACTCTTGGAAGTTTAGAAAGGAAGCTTTTGCCCACGGGTTTGTATATTCAATTGGAAAAAGGAACGGAAGCCCAAATTCGGCCAAGAAGCGGATTAGCCTATAAACACGGAGTGACAGTGTTAAATTCTCCAGGAACAATTGACGCAGATTATCGCGGAGAAATTGGTGTTTTACTTGTAAATCTTTCAAAGGAATCATACGAAATACAACCAGGCGAAAGAATTGCTCAGATGGTCATAGCTTCTTATATAAAAGCAGAGCTTGAAGAACTTAATTCTTTAGAAGACACCCTTAGAGGAAGTGGTGGTTTTGGTAGCACGGGAAAAAGCTGATGTCGGCTTCACGACAGGGCATGAACAGAGGAATATGAGCTTTGTGTGATGAGGTATCTCAAAATTACCCTACTGATCCTGGTTTGTAATTCGTGCATTGCAATTAGTCCGAAGGAAGAGGGAAGCGGAAAACCGATAAGTCATGATCAATGGACCGAATTACTTCAGAAATATATTCATGGTAATAAAGTTGATTATAAAGGTTTTATACAAGATAGTGTTAAGCTAAATGAATATTTGAGACTTCTTGAAACAAACCACCCGAATCAAGAAAACTTTACAAAGATTGAGCAGCTAGCCTATTGGATCAATGCGTATAATGCCTTTACGATAAGAATTGTCATCAGAAACCATCCCCTTTCGAGTATTCGCGACATTGCAGGTGCAATACCATTTATAAACAGTGTCTGGGATATTAAATTCATTAGAATCGCAGAGGAAACTTATGATTTGAACAACATCGAACACGGGGTTTTACGCAGTCAATTTCAGGAACCAAGGATTCATTTTGCAATTAACTGTGCATCTGTTTCTTGTCCTACTTTGAGAAACGAGGCTTATGTTGCAGATAAATTAGAGGCACAACTACAAGAGCAAACCCTATTGTTTTTGAAGGATGAAAGCAAGAACCAAATTGAGTTTGACAAGCTAGAGTTAAGCAAAATCTTTCGATGGTTTGGTGGAGATTTTGAAAAGGGAGAAAACAGCAAGGAGGACTTTATCAAAGAGCAACTTGGGATAGAGCTTTCAGACGAAGTAAAGCTTGAATACAGGGATTATGACTGGAGCTTAAATGAATAGCTAATCGTGCAGAACGGCGTGTAAGACCTCTACAGATTTTGGCCGTCTAAACCCGGGAAGTTGGATCTCCAAAAACCGAAGGATCAGATCCAACAGGATAAAGCGCTCTTCCCCATTTTTTGCAAAAGGTCTTTTGTTGTTGATGAATCCTTCAAATAAGCGAGACTCTTCAAGGTCTAAGAGGTTTCTTAAATCAATTTGATGTTTAGGGTCAACAAAGTTAGCCTCGAGAAGATCGAAAGCCTGAGAATCGTCTTTTCTGATTGCCTGAGGAGCAATTCCTGAAATGGAAATAAGCTGTCTAATAAATCCGAAGTGGAACTCTGAAAGTTCAGTAGCTTGGCTTAAGCTGAGGGAGGCGTTATGCAGAAGCTCGAAAAGCTCCATTGAAAGCTCCTCCTCTTTTACTGCTTCAATGAAAACTTCTGCACAGAAAGTAGCTATAAAATCACGCATCGGATTATGTTCGAAAGAACCCCCTAGGTATGCGTGTTCCTTGATGCGTTTGAGCTCCGATTTATTTGAGTCGTAGTAAACGAACTCATAAGGAGCGAACAGGTGAAAGTTGCTTTTTCTTTTGGATTTACCGCGAACACCCTGGATGAGAAAGCTGATTATTCCTTTGTCTTTTGAAAATCCCTTGAGCAAATAACCGGTTTCCCTGAAAGGTCTAATCTGAAGTAAAACGGTTTCTTCACAGCTAAGCATTATCTCAAATAAAGGAATTTGGTCTTTCCACGAAAATTACCGTTAATATCACTACAATAGACCAGGTAAACACCCTTTGCTAATTTGTTCCCCTCCAAATCAAGTCCGCTCCAAACAGCTTGTCCTCCATTAGAACGAGTTTCATACACCAAGTTCCCAGTAACATCCGTAATCTTAACAATGGCGTTTTCGGTGGTGTTTTTAATAGCAACAACACCAGCATATGCTTCAGGAACAGGGTTGGGGTAGACATAGATCTGATCAAAGTTTTCCAATGGGTTTGTAGCATCAGACTTGTAAGCAATGATCCCACGTTCGGTTCCAATAAAAACCTCACCAGTCGATTCTAATACGGAAATGGCATTTATTTCATTTGAGAATAAAGGACTGTTGTCTTCATTAAAACTTAGGATTTCTTCTTTTCCGTCAGCGCTCAAGAGGAATGCACCAGAGTTTTGGGTTCCAATCCATTTGCGATTAGCACCATCAACATAGATGGTCGTGATGTTTTCGTTATCGAAGAGGACTTCCGTATAACCATCTTGTTGAATTAATATTTCGTCGGCCTGGATGTCCCCTACTAAAACTTGGCTAGCATTAAAGAAAATGCGCAAACCTAAGTTTGTTCCAACCCAAATGGCCCCAGATTTATCTTCTGCGATTGATTTTAACTCATTACTAGGCAAGTTTCCGTTGTTTGGGGAATTATTAAGTATGCGATATGAGTCGTCGCTGAAGTCATCAAGCGTATTGTTATAGTCGTAAACAAGAATTCCCTTTTTCGGCAAGTAGAGCCAGATGTGACCCCAAGATGTTTTTATTAAATCGCCAGTAAAATCTGTCGAATTGAACCCACTGATGGGAAAGCTAATCCATTCGCCAGAAGAGCTGAGAACATGGAGCGGGCGATTACTCCTTCCGTTTGCGACCCACAGGTTTTCATCATCGTCGAGAAAGAGCCCACTAACGGCAACATAGTTACTGTCTTCAGGGATTGCTTGTAGATCAGAGTTTTGTGCTGTATAAACTTTTTTTGTTTCTGTTTTGGTGCAGTACACCAGACCACTGCCATAGGTGGCAAAGTAGAAGTTTTCACCATCGGAGGTTTCTGTATCTAAAAGATCGCGCATATCGGTGAGGGTGTCAAGGGAAAAGCGATCGAACTGAGTCCATTCATCGCCCTCTAGCATGTACACTTCAGCCGGACTAAAAGTGTTGAGCCAATTGTCGTTTCTTCCACCAGCAGCAACTAATACCTGGTTATTAAAGCTTTTTATGTCGAGATTATTTGATGTTTTAGGACTCGAGGGTGTTAACACCTCACTATCAAAAGTGCTAGAGCTTCTTATCAAACCCTGGTTGAAGTCAGCTATCCAGGCTATTCCATCAGAATCAATACTAACATCTCGAGGACTTGGTGGAATAGTGGTTCCGTAGTCGAAGACTTGAAAAATGGGCTGCCACTTTTCATCGTAAACGAGCGCAATAGATGATTGGGCAGCACATAGTTTGTTGTTTATAGCCTTTAGCGAATAGTTTGTTTCGGCACTTAAGCGAGGGTAGAGAGACCAGCTTTGTCCATTGTAATAATAGACGGAATCGGCTCTAAATTCTGGAAGAGGTTTGTTAATGAACAGGGTATCATTAAAGCTAAAAATATGATTATAGTTAGCGCTTTGTTCTGGGCTGCTTGTGTCTTTAACCCACGACCGAAAGTCGACGAGTTCGGCAGAGATTGGAGCGTAAAAAACGCCCTCAGTACTCGTGCAATATATTTTGTCCTTGAAGATGTAACTGGCATTAACGAAGACATAAGATTCGTTGGTCCCTATGAGATAAGTCTCTACAAATTCTTCGCGCTCAATATCAAAAACAGCAAGGCCGAAACCAGTGGATATGTATGCTTTTGTTCCGGAGAAATGAAAGTGGTTGATGCTTTTGTCGGCTACAATGTTCGAGCGACGAATATCTTCGAAGTTGATTATTTCATTTGATTTTATCAAGTCGAGGTTTCCATTTTCATAACCAATAAAAACCGCTCCCGTATTAGGGTCTGATCCAATAGCCTGAACACCCATATCTGAAAGCCCAGTGATTGTGTTCAGCCTTTCTATTTGTTCGTCTTCAGTTTGGTAGCTAAAAATTGATGGTCCTGCATGACAATACACTTCGTTTTGAGTGAGTGCGACTTGAAAGCTTCGATTGTATGGAAGGTGAGAAAAGAAACTTCCTATTTCATGACGTTGTGCTAAAGCCGAAAGGCTGCACAAAATTAACAATGAAAGAATAAATCGTCTCATGAAGCAAAGTAACGAACGATTCGAATAAGAATTGCATGGAAGGAAGAAATGATAGTACAAATGTTATTTTTGCGACGAGCGTCCGTAGTTCAACTGGATAGAATATCAGATTTCGGCTCTGAGGGTTGAGGGTTCGAATCCTTCCGGACGCACAAGGTTGAAAATCAGAGGCTTAGGTTGTTTTAACACCTAAGCCTTTCTTTTTACCCCTATTGCGCGTTCTTGACTAAGCTAAGGTGTTTACACCAGCGAAGGGTATTTGTCTTTCTGAGGGCTTTATTTTAGGAAAAACTTGTTTCACGTGAAACTATCGCTTGAGGTAAACCAAAAGAACAGAAATATCGGCCGGAGACACGCCGCTGATTCTTGAGGCTTGACCAAGATTACTTGGTTTCACTTCGGTGAGTTTTTCTCTGGCTTCACTTGAGAGTGATTTCAGCTGATGGTAGTCCATAGATGGAAGCAAGGGAATATGGTCGAGTTGTGTCATTCGTTCAGCTATTTCTCTTTCGCGATCAATATAACCTTGATACTTTATATTGATTTCAACTTGCTCTGCTACTTCAAACCCAAGTTGGTCTTCCGCAACATCTAATTCATTTTCCGAAACCATTTTTTGTACTTCCGACAGCTTAATTTCTGGACGACTGAGTAGGCTGTTTGCCTTTACCTTTTGTTTGATTGGAGCAGAGTTGTTTTCTTTTAAGATTGGATTTGCGAGCTCAGGCTTGATGCTGGTTTTCTGGATAAGCTTGTGGAGGTTTTTAACGTTTGCGAGTTTCGTGTCGAGCCGTTTCATACTTTCTTCTGAAGCTAATCCAAGTTGATAGGACAATGGTGTTAATCTTTCGTCAGCATTGTCTTGTCTGAGTAGAATTCTGAATTCTGCTCGGGATGTGAACATCCTGTAAGGTTCTTCGGTGCCTTTAGTAATGAGGTCGTCAATAAGAACACCGATGTAGGCCTGATCCCTGTTTAGCACAAATGGATCTTTGTTACTGTGTTTTTGATGGGCGTTTATACCTACCATCAAACCTTGACAAGCAGCCTCTTCATAACCTGTGGTTCCGTTTATTTGACCAGCAAAGAATAGGTTGTCAACTAACTTAGTTTCTAAAGAATGTTTGAGTTGTAGTGGTGGAAAATAGTCGTATTCGATCGCGTAACCAGGTCGGAACATTTGGACATTTTCGAAGCCTACAATTTTTTGTAACGATCTTAGTTGTACCTCTTCAGGCAGAGAGGTTGAAAACCCGTTAACGTAAATTTCAACGGTGTCCCAACCTTCAGGCTCAATAAATAGTTGGTGCCTGTCTTTGTCGGCGAAGCGGTGAATTTTGTCTTCTATTGAGGGGCAATAGCGCGGCCCAGAACTTTTAATTACTCCATTAAACATTGGAGACTTATCAAAACCTTCTTTAAGGGATTCATGTACTTCAGGAGAAGTATATGTGATAAAACAACTGCGTTGTTCGTTTAGGGCTTTGGTTTTACCGTATGAAAAAGTGCTTGGGTTGATGTCTCCAAATTGCTCTTCCATTTTTGAATAATCGAGGCTTCTTCCGTCAACTCGAGGAGGGGTTCCGGTTTTCATTCTTCCTGATTCAAAACCAAGGGAATTGAGCTGTTCTGTGATTCCTGTCGAAGCTTTTTCTCCAGCACGACCTCCTCCAAAGTTTTTCTCACCAATATGAATGAGGCCATTTAGAAAGGTACCACTGGTGAGGATCACGGTTTTGGCTTTTATTTCCACTCCCATCCCGGTTTTTACACCAATAACGTTGTTGCCTTCCATGATAAGACCAACAACCATGTCTTGCCAAAAATTTACGTTCGGGTTGCGCTCAAGAACAAGTCGCCACTCCCAAGCAAAGCGCATGCGATCATTTTGGGTGCGAGGGCTCCACATCGCCGGTCCCTTTGAGCGATTTAGCATCCGAAACTGAATAGCCGAGCGATCGCTAACGATGCCGCTATAGCCACCTAATGCGTCAATTTCGCGTATGATTTGACCCTTAGCTATTCCTCCCATGGCAGGATTACAAGACATCTGAGCGATTTTACTCATATCCATGGTTATCATCAACACACTGGAGCCTAAAGTAGCTGCTGAAGACGCGGCTTCACAGCCAGCGTGTCCGCCGCCAACAACAATAACGTCATACTCTTTTAGCATAAAAAAGGTGTTTGTTTCACGTGAAACTTAAAACGGGCGCAAAGGTAAGTAATAATCCTCCTTTGATCTCATAAGTTGCTTGTCCTCAGCTGATTTGTCTTTGTAGCCAAAGAGGTGCAATAAACCATGAATAATTACTCGATGTAACTCGTTATTAAAGGAAATGTTTAACTCAGAAGCGTTCTCTTTAATACGGTCGATGCTTATGAAAACCTCACCGTTTACGAGCTCGTTTTCGTTGTAATCAAAAGTGATTACGTCAGTATAGTAGTCGTGCTTGAGGTATTCTTTGTTTATGGCCAGGAGGCCATCATCGTCGAGAAAAATGACATTTAAGAAGCCTATAGTTTTGTTTTCTGCTTTGGCGCTTGCCATAAGCCAAGCGAGAACACCAGATTCATTTTTTAATGAGAAGTCGGTCTCACTAAAAAAAGAGATGCCTTCTTCTGTGGACATCTAAAGGATGAAAAAAGAAATTTTCAACACACGACCGGCGTGCGAGAACTCGTAGCCATCGCTGAGGTTGCGAATAAGGAAGATACCACGACCAGTTTCTTTTTCAAGGTTTTCTGGAGCAGTAGGATCGGGGATGTTGTTGTAATCGAATCCCTTTCCTTGATCTTCGACAAAAAAGACAAGCTCCTTTCCATCGACCGTGTATTTGATGTTAATGTTTTTAGATTCGTCCTCGAGGTTTCCGTGTTTGATAGCATTGATTGCAGCTTCGCTGAGAGCCACCATTACGTTTCCATGGTGTGCGGCATCAACCTTTAAATGGTCGAGCACTGATTGCACATAAAATTCTACTTGGCTCAGTGATTTCTGTGAAGAGGGTAGTTCAATGGCCGTTTGCATAATTGTTTCCGAACTCATTTTGAAAAATATTCAGAGACCTTCTTTTTATAGTAAGGACTCAAGTTTGGTGGAATTGTTCTTAGCAATTCACTTTCCTTCCGTTTGAGTCTCTTATACTCTTCCATGTCAAAAATGTTTCTTTCCTCCGTATAATTACCTTCTTTCGAACTTCTCTTTTTGTCGAACTCGCGCTCGCGCTCCGCTTTTTCGCTCTCTAATAGCCGTGTGATAATGTCTTCCTGGCGGCGGATTGTTTCAATGTTTAGGTTCTTATTGATTAGGTCTTTTTCGGTCTGTTCCATTAGGTCTTCAATTTTTTTAAGCTGATCGCCACCTGACTTATCACCCTTATCTAGCGACTCATAAAGCTGACGAATTTGCTCGCGAATAGCCGCCTGTTCAGCAGCTAATTTTGAAAGCTCTTTACTCATACTTGATTTTGAGCCACCAGGTTTTTCGCCCTCAGGTCCTTTGCCTTTTTCCATTTTTTTCTGAAGCTGTTCCATGGCTTGTTTGAGCGACTGTTGTTTCTTTTTCATTTGAGCAGCAGAAGGTTTCTTACCCTGCCCAGGCTTGGAACAACTTTGATTGCCAAACTTTTTTGAAGACATCTCTTGTTGGGCACTTTGAATGCTTTCATCGAGCATTAAGGCCAGGTTATTAAATGAAGTCATAACGTATTGCTGACGACTCTGAGTGCTGCGAATATCGAAGTTGGCCATAGCCTTAATAGCTTTTTCAAGGTTGTCGTTGATCAGCGACATCTCTTTGTTAACGGTAGGGGCAAGTTGAGCCACGCGTTTACTTAAAGCAAACAAACTGTCAGCAACAATTTTAGAGTCGTCTTTTAAGCTTTTTTGCTTTTGAGCTAAAACCCGAAAGTTTGGGTCGTTGAAACTTGTTTCACCAACCTTGTCAATTAGATCTTCTTGGTCAAAAGACAGTTGAATTAGGTTTTCTAAAAGTCGGCGCAAAGCGTTGAGATCTTCCATAGGTTTTTCCTCCTGAAGTTGCTGTTGAAGAGCATTGAGGTCATCCTTTAACTCCTCCATTTGTTGAGCGGCCTGATTTTGTTTTTGTTTGGCTTTTTTCTTTTCGTTGTTGTCGAGCTTCTGTTTTCCCTCTTGCATATTCTGCTTGATCTCCTCGGTTTGTTCTTTTAAGTCATCAGGCAATTCATTTGGCTTTTCTAGCTCCTCATTCATTTCGTTCATCTTTTCGAGCTCTTCCTTAGCCTTTTCGAAATCCTTATTGAGTTTCTCTTGTTCTGAGCTTTTACTGTCATCTTTTTTGGCCAGGTCCTTTTGATCATTAGCGAGTTTATCCAGCTGTTTTATACTCTCTTCAAGTTTTTGTTCGAATTCAAGTTGTTTTAAGAGCTCCAATGTGCGGTCCAATTCTTTTTCTAAATCTTCATTGGCCTTTTCCATGTCCTCGAGCTTCTGTTGAGCTTCATCTTTTTCAAGGTTTTCAAGGGCCTTTTCCATCTCTTCCATGAGTTTTTCCAGGCGCTCGTCCTTTAAGTTTTTCATGAGCTCTTCAATGCGCTTTTGTTTTTCAATTAAGCGTTCGTCTTGTGGGCTGAACTTTTCCCTACGCTCCCTCATTTTCTCCTGTTGCTGAGACATTTCATTTAACTGATTTTGCAGCTCTTTTTGCTTTTTAAGAAGCTTATTCATCGCTTCTTTATCAGTCCAATCGAGTTTCTTCTTATTGAGCATTTGCTCGCGAAGTCTTTTCATTTCATCTTTTAACTCACTGATTTCATTCATTCCTGATTTTAAATCAGCTAAAGCTTCTTTGTTTTCCTTTTCTTCTTTGTTTCTAATGTCATCCTGATTAGGAATTTTTAAACTAAAGCTTCGTGATTGGGCCATTTTAGGGCCTCGTACGAAATCGTTATCATATACCTTGAATACAAAACTCATGTTGGCACCGGGCTCTAGCTTTAAACTATCTAGTGAAAAATTGTGGTAAAATTCCTGTACCGGAATACCAGGATTTATCATAATTTCTTCCAGATAAGTCTTATTGTTGATCTGAGCCTCAAAGAGCAGCTTGCTTAGGCCATAGTCATCAGAAATTTTTCCATTGAAATAGAAGTCCTTGTATAAAACGGTGTCTGGAAACCAAGCAGCATCGATACTAGGGCTCTCGTCAGGAATAATGAGCAACTCAATTTCTATTTCTTCTGATTGAATACCTTCTTGAGAAAGTCCTTGAAGCAGAATCTTTTGATTTTCAAACACTTGTAGCTTAAATTGGGCACTATTTGAACGAGGGGTCAAAGCGGTGTCCAAGGCTTCAGATTTAACTTTTAATTGGCTTAAGCCCGAACTTTTGATGATAAAACGAAGTTTCGAGCCTGAAGGAAGTCGAACAGGGCCATTATAACTAATGCTTTTATCGAGAAGGCCCACATGATCAGGGTAATCTATGTCGATTAATAGGCCCAATATTTTTGGCTCAGAAAGAAGTTCTATGGAATAGGTTTTCGATGAAAAACCATCCGCGCTTAAATGAAAGTCTAATGAAGATTTTAGGTTTTTAAACAGAAACACAAAGCCACCATTTTCCTCCTGGACTAAAAATCGTTTGTCATCGTATTCGATGAACACATCGTTTGGGATGTATTCCCCGGTCATAGTGAATCGGAGTTCAAAATCTTTAGCTTCTACCGCAACGAGTTCTTCATTGCTAAGCTGAAAAGAGAAGGGGGCTGGTCTCACAAATTCTTCATTAAAGCTCACCAGGCGCTTAGCACCTTCCGAAAACGCGTTAGGCCAGATTAGAGCAATGAGCAAGCTAAATGCTAAGGGAAGGAAAAGGTATTTTAAATAGCTCCGATTATCAGAGAGTTGGACTCCTGCAGAAAAGTCAAAGGGCTCCAAGGCTATTGCCTTTTGTTTAAGCCCTGCCTTGACTAGCTCTGATTCGCTTTCCTTTAAAAGTGACTTCAGCTCTAAGGTATTGGTTAGTTTATCGCCTACCCCTGGAACTTTTTCACCAATAATGCGTGCCGTATCTTGGAGACTCAAACGCCTCATCACTTGTGTGTATTGCAGTATTGGTTTAAACACCAGAAAGAACGAGACAAGCGCACTTGAAGCCACATAACCAAAGAAGAGTATCGATCGAGCGGTTGTAGAGAGATAGGAGAGGTATTCGATGGCTAGAATACAACTCAAGAGAAACAAGAGGCTACCCGAACCAAGCAATAAGCCACGAATAAGCTGGCTTAAATAGAACTTTCGCAAGAAAGATTCTATGTTTTTTTCGAGTTGTGTGAGTTCGCTCATATTAGTCAAACGTAAATGTAGCTGCTTATTTCATTCAATGAAACGAAAAACCCTAGCAATTGTTAAGCAGCCCACATAATCGTTAGGGCTTGCATATTCATATATTTGCGCCGCTTTTCTAAAGAAAAACATGGACACTAAGAAACCTAGAACAAGATTCGCTCCAAGCCCAACGGGCCCATTGCATATCGGAGGTGTGAGAACCGCGCTTTACAATTACCTCTATGCTAAGAGTTTAGGGGGAGATTTTATACTGCGAATTGAAGACACAGATCAGACGCGCTTTGTGCCTGGAGCAGAGGATTATATATTGGAGTCACTTAAATGGTGTGGGATACTTCCAACTGAAGGCCAGGGAGTTGGAGGTGATTTTGGCCCCTACAAACAGTCAGAACGTAAAGGCCTCTATCGAAAATACGTTGACCAGCTTCTAGAAAGCGGCCAAGCATATTATGCATTTGATACCCCAGAAGAGCTGGATAAAATGCGACAAGATCTTAAAGCAGCAGGAGTTCCGAGCCCTCAATATAATAGCGTGACGCGGAATAATATGCGCAATTCAATCAGTCTCTCTGAGGATAAAGTGAACGAATTGCTGGATCAGGATACACCTTACGTAGTGCGCCTCAAAGTTCCAAGGAATGAAGAATTACGCTTCCATGACGAAATTAGGGGCTGGGTAGTTGTCCACACAACCAATATTGATGATAAAGTCTTGTTCAAGTCTGATGGCATGCCGACATATCATTTGGCGAATATTGTAGATGATCATTTAATGGAAATCACACACGTGATTCGTGGAGAAGAATGGTTGCCATCTGCTCCATTGCATGTGCTGCTATATAGAGCCTTTGGTTGGGAGGCGCCTAAGTTTGCACACTTACCGCTAATCTTGAAACCAGATGGAAACGGAAAACTATCCAAAAGAGATGGTGACCGTTTAGGATTTCCTGTTTTTCCTTTGGAATGGACGGACCCAAGCACGAATGAAATTTCTTCAGGTTATCGTGAAAAGGGATATTTCCCGGAGGCCTTTATTAATATGCTGGCATTTTTGGGCTGGAACCCTGGGGCCGAGCAAGAGTTGTTCAGCTTGGAAGAGCTTGTAAGCGAATTTAAACTTGAACGAGTAGGGAAAGCTGGGGCAAAATTTGATGCTGATAAAACCAAATGGTTTAATCAACAATACCTCAGAATGAAGAGTAATGAAACACTTGCGGCTTTATTCATGCCTTATGTTGAGGAAGCAGGCTACAAGGCAGACTTAGATTATTTGGCATCTGTTTGTGGGATGATGAAAGAGAGAGCATCATTTATCACCGAGATGACGGGTGAAGCAAGTTACTTTTTTACAGCACCAGATTCTTATGATGAGAAAACAACACGCAAAAAGTGGAAGGATCATTCTGCGGATCTAATGCGTGATTGGGTAACAGAATTAAAGGGGCTAGAAAAATTTGATGATGAGTATATTGAGTCTTCGTTTAAAGCTTTTTTGGAAAAAAGAGAGCTAGGAATTGGCGCAGTCTTGCCTTTGTTCCGCCTCTTAGTTACAGGAAAGGGAATGGGGCCTTCTATGTTCAGTATTGCTTCCCTAATCGGCCAAGAGGAGGTCATTTCACGAATGGAAGAGGGTATTAATGCCTTGTCAGAATGAACCTCTTAGAAGTTAAAAATATCCGTGTGAGGGCTCAACACGGTTGTCTTCCTCAAGAAAAGCAAAGCCCAGGAGACTTTAATGTGGATTTAAAATTTTGGGGAAACTTCAATGCTGCCATGGAAAACGATGATCTGACGGCTGCGATAGACTATGTAGACGTGACAGAGTTGGTTCTTGAAGAAATGGCAATTCCGTCAAAACTTATTGAGCATGCAGCCAAAAGAATAGCCGACCGCTGCTTAGAGGAATTCGTACAATGTGAGCGCCTTGAAGTGTCTTTAACAAAACATCGCCCTCCTGTGAATCATTTAGGAGAAGTGATTATTAGAATAGAACGCTCGCGCTAAGTACATTTAACTATTTTTGCCGCATAATGGTCCTGTGGCCGAGTGGCTAGGCAGAGGTCTGCAAAACCTTGTACGGCGGTTCGAATCCGCCCGGGACCTCAAAAGCCTCATCTCTTTTAAGCGGTGGGGCTTTTTTTATGTTTAAAGGCGAAGTAAAGCTCAGCTTGCTTGAGGAGACTGGCCGTATACTGGGCCTTCATACTCGGTATCTCCAGAAATCCCTAGGTAAAGCACATAAAAGCCATTGAAAAGGATGCACATGATATAATTGAAGGGCTTACGTTGACCGAAGGCTTGGCAAAGTTCAATATATATTTTCACCATAAACCCAATCCATATCAGTCCGAAAGCTGCTGACAAAGCAATGTTTGCAGTTTCTCCCAAGGGTCCAACGAGCAGCAAATACAAAATAATTGGTGGAGGGGCCATCACGATAATTCCATGAGATGCAGGGCGCCCCATGATTTTTAAAAACTCCAAAACGTTCCAAACGGGAATGATACAAGCCAGGCCGTTTAAATCGCATTTTCTGTACAAGCTCCACTGACCGGCAATACCAACAATAGCGAGTAAAGTTCCAGGTATTAGGACTGGAGGATAGCTAATAAAATCTAAAATTTGCGTGAAAAGTTCAGTTATTGAAAGATCAATAACGGGTTCAAGAAGGTACATAAGAGTAGTTTAGTTGAGGCAAGTTAGATAATCTCTAACAGTTTGTCAAGCCCCTTTCAGCTACTTCTTTTCACTTTTCAATAGTAAATTCCTAAGATGTACGATTTCAAAGCCAGTATAAAGGAAGTATTGGCACAGGATAAAAAGGGCTAATTCTACAAGGAGTTCTCTAAAGCCAAGTCCAATTCCGAGGATCAGCAAAGCAGAGCTAAACATTTTTAGGCCAGAATAAGCCATGAAGGTGTATACAAAGGCTTGTGGTCTTCCAGTAATGGCCTTTCTTAAATAATGCACACCAAATAGAATAAACAAACTAAAAAAGAGGCTTGTCGAGCTGATTAGTATCAAATAGGGAGCCCTTGAAATGCTTGATTCTATGAAGTAAGCAAGGCCGATTTGAATAGGTAAACAGAGAAGTAAAAAAAGGATTGTTGACTTCATTTGGAGGAGTCACGAATGAAAGAATAGATCGCTAGTGAAACAGATCCGAGAGTTAATATGAGTGTGAATATGGGTGTTTCCAGACCAAACTTAGCATCCAGCCACTTACCAAAGAATACCCCGGCCAAAATGATAGCAATCATTTTAAAGGCCATGGAGGAGTATTGGAAAAGAAAATTAGGCCGTTTTCTCTTGTTGTTCTTTGGAGTCTTCAAGATTGAGTTCTTTTATCACAGCACCCATCTTAACAGTTCCATTCCACATGGCTCCATTTTCGACAACAAGCTTACCGGTTACAATATCGCCTTGAATTTTTGCGCTAGCCTGCAGGCTAAGCAATTCAGCTACTTGAAGTTTTCCTTTGATTTCTCCAGAAACATTTGCGTTTTGACAGAGAACTTCTCCCTCAATTCTTCCTGTTCCGCCAATAACCACTTTTCCTTTTGCGGTGATTGACCCAGAAAGGTTTCCGTCGATTCTAATGTCGCCGTTGGTTTTAATATCACCAACCATTGAGGTGTCGTGAGAAATGTGATTTCTTGAGACCTCAGCTTCAGGATTTTTTGCCATGTTGTTCTTATTGTTGCTAAACATCTATGTGATATTCGAGTGCAAAGATATACGACCAATTAAATTAAAGGTTTCAGTAGTTTTCTTCGAACCATTGCTGATAGGCTTCTACTCCTTTATCCTTGAAGAATAAAGCGTAATTATCATAACTCAAAGGGAAGAAAGCCTGCTTCTTTTCTGCCGTTTGCTTCAGTTTTGTTTTGTTTTGCTCGAAAGCCGACATATAGCTCAGCGCCTTTTCAGGACTGGCAAATTGCTTCACGGTAAACATTGTAGTTTCTTTGTCGAGCTCCAATTGTTGCACTTTTAAGCGATCCATCCTAAAGTACGCGGCATTGAAATTGGAAAGTTCAATTTTGATTTTCGCCGCTTGGATATCTCCCTTTTTAAAGACCACAGCGAAAACATGAGCCGAGCCTGGGTCGTATTTGTACTCAGGAATTTTTAGACTTTCCTCCTCCGGTTTTTCGGAACTTAATAACTGTATGATTTGAACCGCATATTTCCCCTCTTCAGAATCTCGGTAGCTTGTTGCAACAACACTTAAAGCCCTTATTGTAGAGTCTTTTCCAGCATCCCGCCCTTGAGAAAGTGCTTCAAGTAGCTTGAATTTTGGAATGAGTGGTGACTCAGGATAGTTTGTATAAGCTTCGGCACAATTACTTCGCGTTTGCTGGTAAAAACCTCGTTTGTAGTATCCATAGGTTTTTTCGTAAAACAAATCAGCTTCGGCCTTTTGAGCAGCAAGGTCTTTCAAGTAATTAGGGTTAAGGATTAGTTTAGCATAATCAGAGTTTGGATATTCCTTCAGTATGATGTTTTTGTACTTGTTTGCTTTAATTGAATTCTGCTCATTTAACCATAACCTATAAAGTAAGTAATAGCTTGTTAAATGGAAATCACTGGTGTCGTATCTGCTTATGAGCTCTTCGAAGGATTTAATTGCATTAACTTCATCCCTCATGTTCTCCTTATAAATGTTTCCAAGGTCGAATAATGCCTTTTGAATTAAGGCGTGAGAGCTCTGCATGCTTGAGGAATCCAAAGGAAGAAAGCCCAAATATTTTTCTGGGTCGTCATTAGCGCCACCAATAACCGCAGTATTTCCTTCGTTTAATTCTTCGAAAGAGAGGATTTGAGAACTTTTATCACTTCGCCGCCAGTTGTCTTCATTTTTCCGCTGCCCCCATATTCTTGTAAACTCGGTTCGTCCATAGTCCATTATAGTGCTATTGTAGAAATACCAATCAGTGTTGCCTTCAGCGAGTGGATCATCGAGACCTTTTGCCGTACTTTGATTTTTGCGTTCTTCTTCTAGCCGCTCTTGTTCTCGTTGCTCTTCTTCTTTTCTGAGTTTTTCTTCCTCAATATAGTCCTCGATAAACTCCAATCGATCTTCTTCTGACATTCCTGCCAAACGCTGAAGGCTGTCTTGAGTATCGATAATGATCAAGTTATCGACGATTTTGGTTAGGTTGTTTTTAAGTGCGAGAATGCCATCGTAATTTTCAAACTCTTTTGGTAAGAAGGCAGCAGCGGAGTCGTAGTTAAGTTGAGCTAGGGTGTACTCTGGTTTTTCAAAGTAGATTTCACCTAGCTTCAAGAAGGACATACCTTTTTGTTCGTTGTTATTAACGCTCTTTTCAGTGGATAATTCCAAAAACTCAACACCTCGTTCTTCATTCCCTTCTTTGAGATAGATGTCTGCTAAACCGTAATAGATTTGGTCTAAATATTCAATGTTTTTATCATCTCTTGCCATTTTCAAAAGGGTCTCTTTGACCTCATAGGAATTCCCAACTTCGGCATCGTATGCGAATGCGCGGTTGAGTTGAGAGTAAAAAGTTAACTCATAATTTAAGCTTCTTTTTTCCACCTCTTTGTACAATTCATCGGCCATGAGCGACTCATTCGTACGCTGATATAATTGAGCCAATATGAACATCCAACGAGTTTGCCTCTTTTTCTTCTTGCAGAGCTCTACAGCATCTTTTAGATAAGAAATGGCCTTTTCATAATCTTCTTGGGACATGTGATAATAGGCCGCAGTTGCATTAAAATCCTCCTTCATCTCAAGAGGCATTTTTTTGTCTTTCTCTAGTTTTTCGAGAAGCTTGTTTGCTTCGTAATAGTCTTCGCTGTGCACGTAATTTCGAACTAGCCAAAGTGAGTTTGGATAAAAGGAGTTGCTTTTTTTATAGCGTTTTTGAACGTATTTGAATACCACTCGAGCCTCATCATATTCCTGTTTGTAGAAATAGGATTTGCCAATGAGTAGGTAAGCGTCGTCTATCCACTTGTTTACTTCTACTCCGGAAAAATCCATGGAATGACGTTGAATTACTCGAGAGCATTTCTTGATCGCCTTATCCATATTTGGAAAGATGCTTTTAGCGCCGCTTTCATTCGGGTAGATATAAATTGGCAGCACCTTTTTATAATTCTCTTTGTGAGAAGTTAAAACCTTGTCGCGTCCTTCTTCAAAGCTTTCGTTGGCATTAAAATAGCCGTTGTACTTTGTGTTGATAGCGTGATATCCCCTGTTGAGAAACTTATCTTTTTGGGTACTGCAAGACAGGGCCAGGAGGCCTATGGAAAAAATCAACAGAAAGCGTAGCGTCTTCATCAAACAGCGAGTACTTTGCAAACTACAAAGCGGCAAAATTATTTCATTCAGGCTGCAAAGATGTCTTTAAAAGCCGAAATCAGCATGTTTTCTGCATCTTTGCAGCAATACGAAGGTGGGGAAGTCAAAGGAAAGTAAGAGAAAAAAGGCCTTTAAGAGGCTGAAACACAAGTTTAGGCTTGTAATCCTTAATGATGAGACATTTAAGGAGGAGTTTTCTATTATACTATCACCACTTAATGTTTTTACCTGGGGAGGCCTAGCGGTTATTCTCCTGGCTGGACTTGTAATTTCTGCAATAGCTTTTACACCATTAAGAGAATTAATCCCGGGCTACGCCGATGTAACAACAAGAAGAATGGCAACCTATGCCGCGCTAAAAGCGGATTCTATGGAACAGCGATTAGGTCAGTACGAGCAATATCTTGGGAATCTAAAGGCCATCATGAGAAATGAAGTTCGAAAAGAGGATACGAGTTTGCAGGAAGGCCTCAATGTTTCTATTGATTCTATCGAATACAAACCTTCAGCACAAGATTCAGCATTAAGAAACGATGTAGAAAACAATGAAGCCTACAATATTTCGCAAATCAGCATCGGAAACAGGGCCTCTTCCTTGAGTGCCGCCTTGCTTTTTCCTCCAATTAACGGGGTGGTTTCTTCCACATTCGACCCGAGTAAATCGCATTATGGTGTAGATGTTGTGCCGCCAAATAGTGATGAGGTGGTAAAGGCAGTTCTACCGGGTAGAGTTACACTTTCTACCTGGTCTTCTGAAACAGGACATATTATTCAAATCCAACACACAGGAGATCTGATCTCCGTTTATAAACACAACGCGGTCTTGCTCAGAGAAATGGGCGACAAAGTGGAAGCTGGTGAGGCAATTGCCATTGTCGGCAATTCTGGAGAATTTAGTTCAGGGCCTCATCTACATTTTGAGCTTTGGCAAGATGGCGAAGCAGTTGATCCACAGAAATACATCGTGTTTTAATGATGGTAACGGTCTATACTGACGGCTCGGCAAAAGGGAATCCGGGGCCTGGGGGTTATGGAGTGGTCATGCTCTACAAACAACACAGAAAAGAGGTATCAGAAGGCTTTCGATTAACAACGAACAACCGCATGGAACTTTTGGCGGTTATTGTAGCCTTAGAACTTTTGAAAAAAGAAGGCACGCAAGTAGTGGTCTATTCCGACTCTAAATACGTTGTTGACGCCGTAGAAAAAGGATGGGTTTTTGGCTGGGAGAAAAAGCATTTCAAGGGAAAAAAGAATGTAGACTTATGGATGAGGTTCTTACGAGCTTATCGGAAGCATAAAGTCAAGTTCAAATGGGTTAAAGGACATGCGAATATTCCTGAGAATGAACGCTGTGATGTGCTTGCTGTTCAGGCAGCCGAAGGAGAAAAACTGAGAATTGATCATGCCTACGAAGAGAACAATAGCGCCTAGCGCAGAAGCTCTTTTATTCTAGCGTTGGTTTCCGTTGCTAGGACAACTTCCCGCACCGCGCTAATATTTTCTAGAACCATATCAGCCGCAGTAATTTTTTTCATGTAAAGCATATTTTCTTCTTCAGAAAGGTTTCCTTTGGAAGCTAAAGCGCTCATTTTTCGAATGGTATTTTCTTGTTGTCGTTTGAGTGCATTGAGTGCATCAACCCCTACAATTTTTTGCCACCATACTGTTTGATTTACTAGGTAATCTTGGATTAAACTGAGGCCTTCAATTTTGGCGCTAGCATCATCAACACGTTTCAAATACTCTCCTAAAGAGCGAATGAGTTCAGGTGAATTAAAGGCGCCCATGTTTTCGTAACTAGATTTAAAAAAGAACACTCGTTTTGGGTCTGCTTCAATGGAGTATACTTCTCCTAAAGCGAGTTTGTGATCATCATAAGGGCTGTTTTCAATTTTCGCAGCGCACTTAATTGCGGTTTTAAGGGAGAATTTTGAAAGGGCACTTATCGCAGTGGAGCTAACCAAAATGGAAGGGTCGTCACAGAGACGTACAAAGTCTTGCAGCTTTTCAGGGTAAGCTAAGTTCAGCAATTGAAGCAAGGCCTCATTTCGAACAATGGAGGAAGAGTCATTTTGTGCAACATTTCGAATGATGTCTACCAACTTATGACGTCCGATAATATCTCTATCAAGCCACTCGGTACTGAGTTTTCTTAAGTGTTGTGATTTATGTTTTAGAAGTTCTTTGTATAGACTGTCGATTGGCAAGGACTCTAATTCACTCCTTTCCAAAAGTTGAACCCATATTCGCCACGTTTTTTCAATATTCTCGGAATTTAGAATTTCTTCGACCAACCACTTTGAGCTTTTGGTTTCTTGCTTGTCAGCGAGAAGAACTTCTTGAGGGTCGAAGCTTATGTACCTGGTTGAGTCGGTGATTGGGATACTAAATATTCCAACTTCTTCATTTATGAGAACGTCATAATAATAGTCTCGACCTCCATTTTTAACCAAAACTTTGGCGGGCATAGTAAAAAGTGCCCCTCCATCATGAACTTGTTTTTGGATCACTAATACTTCTGCACTTGACTCTTTCACGGCATAGGCAATCTCAAGTTCAGGATGCCCCTTACCTAGATACCATTGGTTGAAAAACCAATTCAAGTCTTTACCGCTAGCTTTTTCAAAGGCAAGCCTTAAATCGTGAATTTCTACGCTCGACAAAGCATTGTCATTCAAATAGATCCGAAGTGCATTGAAGAAAACCTCATCACCGAGCATATTGCGAAGCATATGCAATACGAGCCCACCCTTATCGTAAGAATGCCTGTCGAATAGTTCATCCTGAGTGCGGTAATTAAAACGAATCAAAGGGCGTTTGGCAAAGCGTGCCTCTTCAAAATAGTTTTGTTTAAAGTTCATAAGAACAAACTGAGCCCAGTGCTTGCCTTTAGAGTGTTCCCTCCACAAGTATTCACCATAGGTCGCAAAGCCCTCGTTCAGCGTAAGGTTGGACCATGATTCGCAGGTTACATAGTCTCCAAACCAATGATGAAAAAGCTCATGAGCGATAATGTCATCTTCATCAGTATCCATTAATTCAAGCTCACGGTGATAAAGGAATTCACCATGGATAACTGCAGTTGTGTTTTCCATTGCACCTGAAACATAGTCTCTGGCAATAAGCTGATCGTATTTGTTCCAAGGGTAATTCAGCCCGGTAATTTTGCTGAAGAAACTGATCATTTCAGGAGTGTTTCCAAAAATTAGTGGAGCCTCCTTTTGATAGGATTTCTCAACCCAATAACTCACTGGAATTTGAGCACTGGTATCCAGTACCTCTACAAATTCTCCTACGGCCATCATAGCTAAATAGGGAGCATGAGCTGTTTTCATCTCCCAAACATCGGTTCTGGTTCCGTCGCCGTTGAGCGTTGAGAAAACCAATTCGCCATTAGAAAGGCTCTTGAGTTCTTCTTCAACGGTGATGCTAAACTCATGAGTCATTCTCTCATTTGGATTGTCTATTGTCGGAAACCATTTCGAATTAAATTCTGTTTCTCCTTGTGTCCAGAGCTGGCGAGCCTTGCTTGTTTTGGTACCCCGTGGGTTGATGAAAAAGAGCCCTTTTTCACTTGCAATTGCTTTTCCGCTCGATTCATCAGGTAATGAATCAGGAAAAACAGAGTAGCTCATATTCAGGACTAGGGTATCCAATTTGCTGAGTTTTTTGGTGAGGTATAAACGAATTTTCTTTCCGTCGTATGTCTTCGACTGCAATAGATTCTGTGTATCAGATACGAGGCTAAGACTTTTAATATTAAAACCTTTAGCATCTATTAGCAAAGAATCTTGAGCATAGGCATAAGGGTGTAAGAATAGTTCAGCCTCACCCGAAAGGGAAGAGTTTTGCCAGTCGATAGAAACTTGCAGATTCGTATGAATTAAATCCCAAGTTCTTTCGGTAGTTGGCCAATAAGGAACAGGATTCGAAGGAACTAAAAAGGTGTCAAGAAAAATCGAACGAGTGGTGTTTGGCTCCTGCAGGCTCGATGAATTCTTACATGCGCCAAGGCTTGTGCTTATAATAACAGCTAAAATGAGCTTCTTTATCACCTTTCAAATTAAAACAATTCTAAGGAGCTATATATTTGCTTCGTGCTAAAAGTAAAAGGAACCTACGGAGAATATAAAATTGAGCAAGAAGGAAACCAGCTCAAAGTCAATGGTAATGAGCAGTTGATTGATAAAATCGACCTCAATAAAAGCCATTTTCACATTTTATTCAATAACAAGTCATTTCGTGTCGAATTGATTGAAGCTGATGTGAAGAGCAAGTCATTTGTGATAAAAGTTAATGGAAACGTTTACGAGCTTGAAGCACAAGATGAAATGGACATGCTGCTCGAAAAGTTAGGCATGGAAAAACTAAGTGCAAGCACAGTGGATGATCTAAAAGCACCAATGCCTGGACTTGTTATAGACATAAACGTTGTAGAAGGTCAAGAGCTCAAGAAAGGCGATCCCTTGGTAATCTTAGAGGCTATGAAAATGGAAAACGTTCTCAAAGCTCCCGCAGACTTGAAGGTTACGGAAATTGCCGTTGAGAAAGGACAAACCGTCGATAAGAACACGGTCTTAATCAAGTTTTAACCAATTCTTGGTCAATTTAGAATAATTCTAAATAACTTTGCAACTAGCTAAACCATTGGCGTTTCGAAATGTTATAAGACTATGATCACGGTATCAGAAAGCGCAAAAGAAGAAGTTATTCGCTTAATTAAGGAAGACGAAAAACCTGCCGATTCGTTCATTAGAGTTGGAGTTAAAGGCGGTGGTTGTTCAGGTCTTTCTTATGAAATGGACTTCGATACAGAACTTCACGATTCAGACAAAGTATTTGAGGATAAGGGAGTTAAGTTGGTCGTTGACAAAAAGAGTTTCCTATACCTGATAGGTACGGAGCTTGAATTTTCTGGTGGATTGAATGGAAAAGGATTCGTTTTTAAAAATCCAAATGCTTCTCGCACATGTGGTTGTGGTGAAAGCTTTTCAATATAACTCTCATGGCGGATATTTATACGGAAGAACAACTGGCAAAAGACCTGAAGAAGAGTGAATACAAATATGGATTTGTAACCGATATAGACTCTGACAAGGCTCCGAAAGGGATAAACGAAGACATCATTCGCTTTATTTCCGCCAAAAAGAAAGAGCCTGTTTGGATGCTTGAATTCAGACTAAAAGCCTTTGCTGCTTGGAAAGAAATGAAAGAGCCGGATTGGGCTCATGTGAACTACCCACCCATTGATTTTCAGGACTTGCATTATTATGCTGCTCCAAAACCGAAGAAGAAATACGATAGCCTTGATGAAGTTGACCCTGAGTTGCTCGACACCTTCAAGAAACTTGGGATTTCAATGGAAGAGCAGAAAAGGCTCGTTGGTGTAGCGGTTGATGTAGTAATGGATAGTGTTTCTGTTAAAACAACATTTAAAGAAAAGCTCTCAGAATTAGGAATCATATTTTGCTCAATGAGCGAAGCTATTAGGGAGCACCCAGAGCTTATTCAGGAGCATTTGGCAACCGTAGTTCCTGTAAGCGATAATTACTACGCAGCATTAAACTCTGCAGTATTCACTGACGGTTCATTTTGTTACATACCAAAGGGGGTAAGATGCCCAATGGAACTGAGTACTTATTTCAGAATTAACGAAGCGAATACCGGACAATTTGAAAGAACCCTTGTCGTTGCAGATGAGGGCTCCTATGTGAGCTACCTAGAAGGTTGTACCGCTCCAATCCGTGACGAGAATCAGTTGCACGCCGCGGTCGTAGAATTAAAAGCCTTTAAGAATGCTGAGATAAAATATTCGACTGTACAAAACTGGTATCCTGGAGACGAAAATGGCAAAGGAGGGATTTACAATTTCGTTACAAAACGAGGTATTTGCGAAGGAGATAATTCTAAAATTTCCTGGACTCAAGTAGAAACAGGATCTGCGATTACTTGGAAATACCCTTCCTGTATTTTGAAAGGAAATCATTCAAGTGGAGAGTTTTACTCAGTGGCGGTCACTAACAATCGTCAGCAGGCCGATACCGGAACTAAAATGATTCATATTGGTCGTAATACTAAGAGTACGATCATCTCAAAAGGAATTTCAGCCGGCTTCAGCGAGAACTCTTATCGAGGGCTTGTGCGAATGGGTAAAGGAGCAAAAAATGGGAGGAACTTCTCTCAATGTGATTCCTTGCTTTTAGGAGATAAATGTGGGGCACACACTTTCCCATACATTGAAGTTGAGAATTCGTCTGCCAAAGTTGAGCACGAAGCGACCACTTCGAAAATTGGAGAGGATCAAATTTTTTATTGCAATCAGAGAGGAATTGATACCGAAAAGGCGGTAAGTCTTATTGTGAACGGCTACGCAAAAGAGGTTCTCAACAAGCTTCCAATGGAGTTTGCGGTTGAAGCACAAAAACTATTGGCCATCAGTCTTGAAGGCAGCGTAGGATAAGAATTGAATATGTTAAAGATCAAAAATTTAAAAGCCTCCATAGAGGATAAGAATATCCTTAAAGGCTTAAACCTAGAGGTAAAACCAGGAGAAGTCCATGCTATTATGGGCCCTAATGGTAGTGGCAAGAGTACACTTGCTTCTGTTCTTGCAGGTAGAGAAGATTATGAGGTTCAAGCTGGTGAAGTTGACTTTGATTCAAAGGATCTTCTTGATATGTCACCAGAGGAACGAGCTAGAGAAGGCCTCTTTCTCGCTTTTCAATATCCAGTGGAAATACCTGGAGTAAGCAATATAAACTTCCTGAAAACGGCCATCGCTGAAATCAGAGAGCACAGAGGTTTGGAGCCTTTAACGGCAAAAGACTTTCTAAAGCTTGTAAAGGAGAAAAAAGAACTCGTTGAATTGAGCGGCGAATTAACAAGTCGTTCAGTTAACGAAGGTTTTTCAGGTGGAGAGAAAAAGAGAAATGAGATATTCCAGATGGCAATGCTTGAACCAAAGCTCGCTATACTAGATGAGACAGATTCAGGCCTTGATATCGACGCGCTGCGCATCGTAGCAAATGGGGTTAACAAACTGAGAACAAAGGATAATGCGGTGGTTGTAATTACTCACTATCAAAGACTTCTCGATTATATCGTTCCTGATTTTGTTCATGTGCTTTCCGGAGGAAAAATCATCAAGACTGGAACTAAAGAATTGGCTTTAGAGCTAGAGGACAAAGGATACGATTGGATTAAAGAAGAAGCGCAAACTGCCTAATGAACAAGCAATCAGTCATAGAAAACCTAGCCCTTGACTTGAACGGCTCTGACCTTAATTTCTTCAAGAAAGAAAGACAATATGGCTCAGAGCTATTGGATTCGATTGGTCTTCCTAGTACAAAAGACGAATATTGGAAATACACCCGTCTAAATAAGGTTTTCAAGAAAGAATACAATGCTCATAGCGAACAAGGAAGCCAAAAGGCAAGAGAAGCCTTTTCAGAGCAACTGATCAGAATAGTTGATGGAAAATGGCAATCCGATGCTATTGATACAGATAGTTTCAAGGTACTAGCTCTTGATAAGGCCATTACACACAGAGCATTCAAGGATAATTTCTCTAAGGTGAGAAGCGAAAGAGCTGAATTTCTGGATGCCATTAATCACAAGAACTTTCAATACGGATTCTACATTTGGGTGGCTAAAGGTGTTGATGCAGGTGAGCTTGAGATTCAAGAATTTTTCAATACTTCGAATAAACACTATCCTCAGCGATACTTAATACACCTGGAAGAAGGCGCTAAATTGAATTTGATTCAACGACAGGAGGCCAAACTTTCAAATCAGTTTGTGAATTCTTTGGCTGAGGTTCAAGTAGCAAAGGATGCAATATTGAAGCTAAGTCTGGTTCAAGAATACGGTTCTGATAGTAATGCGGTAAGCACAATTTATGCAGAGCAAGGCGACAAAAGTATTTTTGACATTCTTACCGCGAGTTTAAGTGGGGAACTTATTAGAAACAACCTGAATATAGCTGTTAAGGGTGAGTTTGCAGAAACCCATTTGAATGGCATTTCAGTTGGAAGAAACGAAGAACACATCGACCATCACACCATTGTTGACCACCTCGTTCCGAACTGCAACAGTTTTGAGAACTATAAGGGCATTTTTTACGATAAGTCAAAAGGAGTGTTCAATGGAAAAGTATTTGTGCGACCAGACGCCCAAAAAACGAATGCTTTCCAGAGTAATCAGAACATTGTGATGTCTGATGATGCAAAGGTTTATTCGAAACCCGAGTTGGAGATATATGCCGATGATGTCAAATGCAGCCACGGCTCAACCACTGGACAATTTGATGAAGAAGCCGTTTTTTATCTGCAATCGAGAGGGATAGGAATCAAAAAAGCTAAAGCGATGTTAGTTCAGGCTTTTCTTGAAGAAGTTAGTTCAAAAGTTGAAAACGAAAATCTTCGAGCTTACCTAGAAGGCTTTATCGACAACAAACTTGCTGATCAATAAAATGATGAGCAAGGAAGAAATCAGATCAGAATTTCCAATTCTAAGTAGGGAAGTTAATGCTAAACCTCTGGTTTATTTTGACAACGCCGCTTCCTCTCAGCGCCCACTAAAAGTGATCGATGCAATTTCTGATTACTACAAGTTCAGTCATAGCAATGTTCATCGAGGGGTACACTCGCTCAGCCAGGAAGCTACCAATTTGTTTGAAGCTACCAGGGCGAAACTTCAAAAGCTCATAAACGCTAAAGAGGAACACGAAATCATTTATACCCAAGGAACTACCGAAGGGATCAACCTAGTAGCTAATTCTTTTGGAGAGGCATTTATAAATGAAGGCGACGAGATTGTGATTAGCAATATGGAACATCATAGCAACATTGTTCCATGGCAAATGCTAGCTGAAAAAAAGAAAGCAATTCTCAAGGTTATTCCAATTGATGAGCGCGGACAACTTGATATTGAAACCTACAAGAACATACTTAGTGAGCGAACAAAAATCGTAGCCTTAGTGCACATTAGTAATGCGCTAGGAACGATTAATCCGGTAAAAGAACTGGCAAGTTTAGCTCATGAATATGGTGCTGCATTCCTGGTTGATGGTGCGCAATCTGCGCCTCATATTGCTGTAGATGTACAAGATATTGATTGCGACTTTTACGTTGCTTCTGGCCATAAAATGTTTGGCCCTACAGGCGTTGGATTTCTTTATGGAAAAGAAGAATATTTGAATAAAATGCCTCCTTTTATGGGGGGTGGAGAGATGATCAGCCATGTTACCATGGCTAAAACAGAGTATAATGTCCTACCTTTTAAGTTTGAAGCAGGAACACCGAATATTGCCGGTTTTGTTGGCTTCGGAGCAGCGATTGACTACATAGAAGACTTAGGGCTCGACTTTATAGAGAAAGAAGAACAGGAACTACTGGCATATGCCGAGTCTAAAATGAAAGGCCTTGAAGGAATCCGCTTTATTGGAACAGCAGAGAAAAAAGCCTCTCTAATTTCCTTTTTAGTCGATGGAACACACCCTTACGATATTGGTACTCTGCTCGATCAGATGGGAATTGCAGTTAGAACAGGGCATCATTGTACAGAGCCAATTATGGATCGGTATGATATTCCAGGTACTGTAAGAGCGAGCTTCGCCTTTTATAACACGAAAGAGGAAATCGATTATTTCATTGAATGTCTAAAGAAAGTAAGCTCAATGCTCCTATAGTGGACCTCAGTAGGTTTGAGGCGATTATTTTCGACCTCGGTGGAGTTATTTTGAACATCGATTATCACTTAAGTGCGAATGCTTTCAAAGCAATTGGAGCGGAAGACTTTGATGTTTTGTATTCACAAGCGAAGCAATCCGATTTGTTTGATCGATTAGAAATTGGAGCTATTGATGCTGAAGATTTCAGAAAGGAAGTTCGTGAAATATTTAGAGCAAAATGGACTAAGCAGGAGATTGATTCAGCATGGAACGCAATGCTTCTAGACCTTCCTTCAGAAAGACTTGAGTTATTGAAAGAGCTTAGCACTAAGCATCGCATTTTCTTGCTCTCCAATACAAATGAGATTCACTATGATGCTTACAGTGAAATGCTAAGGGAAAAGTTCGGGCTCAAGGACTTGTCAGAGCTTTTTGAAGTAGCATATTTTTCACACCAAATTGGAATGCGGAAACCCGATCTGGAAACATTTAATCACCTTATTCAAGAGAACGGACTTGATCCAAAGAAGACGCTGTTTATAGACGACAGTATACAACACATTGAAGGCGCTAAGGCCGCAGGAATAAGCAGTTATCATCTAAAAAACGGTGATATTGTTGACTTGTTTGCGGGTCAATAAGAATGCGTAGATGCACTAGAAAGACTCGCCAAAGGCAATATAGAAACCACCCAAGCCCTCGCTCCCTAAAGCATAGTCTAAACGCAAGTTGATATTCTCTTCTTTGTCAGCTAATAGCCTAAGTCCTATACCGTAATTCCAAAGTGCTTTTGAAGATCTCAATTCACTTAAGTCGGCGCCAATACCACTAACACCCCCAAAAGCCGCAATCCTCAGTCGCCAAAAGTTTGGGCTTTTATATTCTACTTGAAACGAATGACTGTTAAGGTTGCGATAGCGCCCTTTGAAATATGCTCTTACCCTATCGTCACCACCTAGTTGGCTCAAATCAAAAAATGGTATTTCTGAATTGCTACTGATTTCGGCAAAATAGCGGCCAGATAAAATGTGATTTTTTAGCTTTCGGAAATGCCTTAAGTCAAGGAATAATCGCTGGTAGGAACCCGCATTTAGAACGCGATTATTAGTTGCTGAAAGCTCAATAAGAAGTCCTCTTGTAGCGTTGAGCAAGTTGTCTCTTGTGTCAAAAATGAAATTAAGTCCTAGTCCAAAAACCCGATTTTCAGCAAGTTCAGGGAAAAGTATTTTTGATGCAGTATCAATTTGTGAAAAGCCAAGATAACGCAGGCTTGGCCCAAAAAAAAGTTTTGGCTTTAAGGCGCGAAGAAAGTGGACTTGAGCAATGCTTCGATTACTCTCATACAAGTGGCCAGTGTCATTTGGGTTTCTTATCGAAGATCCAAAGTAGAGGTCAGGATAGGAACGAAGGCTGATTAGGCCTTTTGAGAACCATTTTTCTTCTGGTAAAAATAAGTTCCAATCCAAGTCGAAAATAGCCTGTTTCCTCAGACTATAGTTGAATTCAACACTTGCATTTGATGTTCTCGTATTCGTGTCTTTAGACAGGCGAATAGTTGTCAAGGCAACTGCTCCAAAATAGAACCTTGTTTCAGGGGTAAAGCCTAAAGTAGGTACAGGTAGTATGCTGAAACGCCTAGTTTTGAGACTATCGCTGGCCAATGAGCTCAGTGCGATTAATACAAAAAAGATGCTCGTAATGAGGTGTTTCATAAGAAGATTTTCAAAGCTATTCTTTGCTTCTGAATAAGCTTGCTTTAACTTAGACAAAATCATAAAAGCTATATCACATGAAATATCTACTACTTATTATGAGCATTATATTCCTTAGCTCTTGCGCGGAACAAGTACCAATTCAAGAGTGTATGCCTGAACAATCCTATGGTTTTTGGTCGGGTTTATGGCATGGTATTATTGGGCCGGTCGTATTCATTATCAACTTGTTTACAGATGATTACATGGTTTATGCCGTGAATAACAATGGTAATTGGTATGATTTCGGATTTCTGTTTGGAATGTCAATAAGTCTTGGAGGAGGTGGAAGGGCGAGCAAGAGGAAAAAAAGCTAATCGAACGGGCTAAAGAGTTTTAAGTTGTCTATTCCAATGTGTTCGTATACATATTGATTCCATTTTCGAAGGGCGGGTTCATTAAAACCGCGCTCAACTTCTTGCAGATATAGTTTTAGAATGCTCGATTTGCGAGATTGAAAATCATCTATCAGTGCGCACTGTTTTTCATAATTGATTGGAGCTGTTGCCAAGGCCTCTTCCAATTCACGTCGCACTGATTCTGTTAGGTCAAAGTATAAGTTTATGAAGCAAAGTGCGCGTCTGTTGACTGGGTAGAAATAGTAGGTCTCGTATGGATCAAACAAGCTTTTGCTAAGTACAAATACCGAGTCGGCAAATTGGTTGATATCGGTGTAGATCTGTGTTTCTAGGTGATAGCGATAAGAAGGATTGATGGTCTCAGAATTTAACTTGAGCATATCGTCTTCTTCCTTGATGATCACGCGGTCTTGATTCCAAAAAACGAAAGGAGCTTCAAACCGGAAACGCCTAGGTGATGGTCTTAAACGCAGCTTATCGATACTAAATTCCTCAATAAAGCGATCGTTGTCTTCTTTGTTGACCAAGATTCGAAAATCTGGGGTTTTTTCCCAAAACACCTTGTTGTAAGGAACAGAGATGATTTTCCGATAATCACTGCTGTTTTCAGGAATTGTAAAAGTTGGAAGCCTAAATAGCTCTTACTCCCCATAGGTGAAGAGTACTGCATTACTAGTGATGTCAACAGACTTATTTCTAAGTCCTTTACGCTTTGGCCAGTAACGCAACTGATAGTCGAAGTTTTGGCTCTTAATTCTTGATCGGCCTTTTTCTAATTTCAGTTCAATTTCAATATTTAGAGAAAGCAACTCGATTGAATCCTCACCAAAAGGAACAAATGGGTGCTCGGTAGGAGACTCCAAACCCAATTGAACCCATCGAAGGGCATTTGAGGCTGAATCAACAAGAGCTACCAAACTAAAAAGAGAGGCATTTTTATCTTTTGGTGAGGCCTCAATTTTATAGAGCACCTCTTGATCAGACAAGTTCGTTTTTGAGATTAAGCGACAATTATATTGCTTCTTCATCTGTCGTTTATTCATGGCCAATGCACTTTTAGGGAACCAGGTATTGGATTCAAAAGGGCGATAGTTTTGAATTGCTTTTGAACTTTCGAAGCTTATATAGTGGCCGAAGATAAGGGGGCTATATTTCGAGCCAATTCTGCCATTCTTGAGCTTTAGAGATTCGAGGGAGGCGCCTTTGAATTCAGCATTATAAAAGGCCTCAATTAGCTCATGCTGTTCACTATTAATATATGATTCGAGGGAGAAATATGCCTTGCTTTTAGACGGTTTAACTTCATTTGAAAATTTGCATTTTGCTAAAATCTTAAAGAGCCATTCATTTTCTGCAACAACAATATGCTCGCTCAAAGTTTGAGATTTCGCTTGCAAGCTGATATCTCCAGAACCAAGGATGCTTTCTACTGTTAAGGCACGCTTTTCATAACCTAAATATTGAAAAACCAGCGTGTCATTCAATGAACGATAGCTCATCTCAAAATTCCCAAGCTCATCGCTAATACTTCCTTTTTGAATACTTTGATTGTAAATGGCGGCATAAGCAAGGCCTTTTTTCGAGCTTGCATCAAGTATTTTGGCGTTAAAATTTTGTTGCTGAGCTTGGCTTTGGCTAGAGGCTAAAACAATAAGCAAAACAACTAGGCGACGCATTGGAGCAATGATAAGCATAGCGCTGAGCTATTTCAGTTCGTTTGATTAGAAGGACTTATATTCGGATAAGACCATGAACATATGCCAACTGTGTACCCCTACAAAGAAGAATGAAACGAAAGCATAACTAATAGGTAGGTTTGGGATATTCAAAAAGCCCTTTTTACTCAAAAGGGAAATTCCTAACAACCAAATTATCGGTGAAAGACTAGGGCCCATCAGCCCAAGAGTACTCTGAGACCAGGAAGATTCAGGGGCGGCGATAAGCATTATCCACGATAGAAAATAGAGTAAACTACCGAAAAGGTATAGTACAAATCCAAGTTTAGATTTCTTTGATTTGAAATCAAATCTCATGAAGAGCGGGGTGCCAAAAACAGCAATCCTTAATACAGTTTCTGCAAGTTCAAGTTCACTTGAACTGGTTTCATTGAAAAAGAAATCAGGGAGAAAAGAGTAAAAGCACAAATTCCAAACAAGAAGAGGCAATAGTAAAAGGAAGCAGTTGTTATTTAGTTGCTTCAACATGCCGATCAGTCTGTTATTTCCTGACAAAGTTCAAGTAAGATTCCATTGGCACTTTTAGGATGAATAAAGGCAATGAGTTTATTGTCCGCACCTTTTTTTGGAGCGTCATTAATGAAAGTAAAGCCAAGTTCTTGGAGTCGCTTCATTTCTGCATGAATATCATCAACAAGCAATGCAAGATGGTGGATCCCTTCGTGGTTTTTCTCGAGGTATTTGGCAATCGCGCTGGATGGGTCAGTAGCTTCAAGCAGCTCCAATTTTGCTTCACCCAATTCGTAAAATATCGTGTTCACAGCTTCTGATTCTACAGGCTCTTCCTTGTAGGCATCTTTACCCAATAATCTGGAAAACAAGGACTTACTAGAACTAACGTCCTTCACAGCGATTCCTAAATGTTCAATTTTGATAATCATGAGCTTTTTATTTTGAGTTCAAACCTTGATATTGAACCATCCCACAAATCGAGGCGATCAATGAACTTTTGAGGAAGCAGCACAGCACATAAGCTGGCATTGAAAGTAACAAGTCTCGAATGCATAGAAGCTGGGAGACCGTCCAGGATGGCTTTGTAAACCTCCCAACGGGTATTGCCTGGACTAAAAGCATAGTCATGCCAAACGATGATGCTTTCCTCATGCACATTATGCTGCATAAGTTTTTTAGTGTCGGAAACAACACTTTCATAATGGTGATCCCCATCGATAAATAAAAGATCGAATTTTGCTAAACTCGAAAAATCAAAGCTTTGAGAATTCGCTTTTAGCAGCCTAACGTTTTCTAGTTTATCGGCCAGCATTCCTTGTCTAGCAATGTATGTTTCGGCAACTCCCATAGCTTTGAGTTCAGCTTCTGGCAAATCCATACTCACACAAGAGTGACAATGAGGCGCGAGATTAGCAACACTTTCTCCGAGCCAGGTCCCAATTTCAAAGTACTTACAAGCTTCAAAACGTCGAGTTAAAGCAACCAGAAGTGCTATATCGGTTGGCATTGAGCCCTCACCTTGAAAAGTCCAAGGCCCGATTGTAAACTCGGAACCAACGAAGTTCCCAAGTTCGTAAACAGGAAGAGAAGCCTTATCAGGGTAGCTTTTATTAAACCTGCTGCGCCATGCAGAATCTCTGTCATAGACCAAATTCAGCAACCACGGATTGGAGACAATGTCTCTTAAGCTATTGGCGCTTTTCTTGATTTTCTTGAGCATGATGCGAATCTAATTGTTTCGAAACTTTTCGAGGCGTTTAAGACTTAATTCCTTAGGAATTTCATGGCCATGTTCCAAATGATTGAATAAAAATTCACTGCACATAGGAGAAAGTAATACCGCTCTCGACCCCATTCCATTGAGACAAGCTAAAGAAGGGAAATCTTCATGAGCGCCAACAAAAGGTCTCCGATCGAAACTTGCTGGTCGCACCCCAGTTAGATGTTCTTTTAGTTCGAATTCGATGTTATCTGCTAAAAAGTTCCTTGCCGTTTCTAGGAGTTCTTCTGCCGCGTCCAGATCCTTTTCATTCGAAGTATTTCGCCAATCGTAAGTTGCTCCTAACCAAGCTTCATTGCCTTGAATTGGGGTTATAAAGTGGCGTTTGTTAATCACCTTATCTATTACTTCGGAGCTGCTAATTTTGAGCACATCCCCTTTGGCAGCTTGGAACTTTAGATCGAACCAGGGATTATCCTTTGCCCCTAAACCTTCGCAGAAGATGATTTGCTTAAAATCAATTTTTTGCTCGTTGATTTTTATCGAATTACTATCGAGGTCCACGGAGTGATAGTCAAATTTAGATTCGTAAAAACTGCCTTCAGATAAAAGGGTATTTCTTGATTGTGCGATGTATTCTTGCACATCGAGCTTAGCACAGGCCTTAAGCTGCCCAACACCAAATGGTGCCTTTATTTGTTCTACAGATTTTGACACCTCCAGAATCTCAGAGAAAGGCTCATTGCCCATACGTTCATTCCAACGGTTGTATTCTTCTGTGTCGTTTAAAATACGATTTAATGTGAGTTTTCTTAAGTGTTCCTCAGCATGAAAGCTGTAAAAATCCAATGCTTTTTGGAAGTACTCCATTCCGCTCCAAGCGAGAACAGTTTTCTTAAAAGACATCGGATGGAAAAGTCCGATTGCCACAGAAGAGGAGGTGTTTTGATCGGCTAAATCGAATACTAAAACACTTTTTCCCTTCGAACGAGCGTAATGAGCGAAACAGGCTCCGGTAATCCCGAACCCTACAATGATATAATCAACTTGATTGTTCACCGATTGCTAAAGCAATTTTCAAATACTCAAATACATCGCTAGGATGTCCTTCAATTCTTTCAGTGGACCTCTTGAAGCCCAAGCGAACCACAATCATGTTTTTTTCCGGAATGCAAAATATGTATTGCCCATTGATGCCTCTTGCATAAAACACATTTTGCCCGTGAAAGCTACCTAGCCACCATTGATAACCATAGCGCCTGTTTTTTGCGCCGTCTTTTTCAAGGAGATTGGCGGCTTTGGTGGCTTCCTGCACATAACTCGAATCAACAATTTGTTCACCTTCCCAATTCCCATAATTGAGCATGAGTTTTCCAATTTTGGCAAAGTCTTTTGCGTTCGAGTTAAAACAACAAAAGGCCTTTTCATGGCCATTTTTGTCGTCTAAGGACCAAAGAGCATCCCTTTTGGGCCCCAATTTACTCCAAACATTTTCTGAAAAATAGTCGCTCAGACTCTGACCACTTATCTCAGAAATAAGAAAGGAAAGGCTCTGTGAATCACCACTTTGATACTTAAAACGCTTTCCGGATTCTTCCGTTTGATGGTAAGCTTCTAGTAGGCTCTTCAAATCATTTCCGTAGTTGGCCTTTGCAGCATATCCGAAAGGGTTTAAATAGCTTTCTGAATAATTCATTCCTGAACTCATCGTGAGAAAGTGCTTGATGGGGATCCCGTTTTTCTCTGGGGCATTGTAGAGCGGGAGGTATTTGTCGATAGGTTCATCTAAGCTTTTGATTTGGCCCTTTTTGAGAGCAACCCCAAGTGCTAGACTAACAAAGCTCTTGGCCATACTAAAAGAATTGCTCCAAGTAGTATCGCTAAAACCATCCCAGTATTTTTCAAAAAGTACTTGATCATCGTTTATTACCAAGAAAGCACGAGTATCAAAGTTCGAAAGATAGGCTTCTTCATCAGGGCTTAAACTCCTTTGATTATATGACCGATGATTTGTCCAAGGAATGGTTTTCCCCTTTTTGACAAGCCTTCCTTCAAAATGTTTGTATTCTAAAATGGAAGGGCTAATCCTTCCCTTAAAAAGAGTCATTTCTATTGTTTTATAGAAATGATTGTTCCCTGTGACCCATAGGATTATTGGACAGACAATGAGGACTAACAGAAGGTATTTAAGCCTTTTCATAGTGTAAAAAAAAGCCCTAACAGGGTAGGGCTCTTTTTTCAATGTAGTGAGTGAAAATTATCGTCTCATTTCAATTTTGAAAGTGGTTACGATAGTACAGGGGTTTAAGTTGATATCGAAACTCTCTTGATACTCTTTTCTTTCTAGGAGAAGGTTGTTCTCGTCGAGTGTAAGAATATTAAAGTTTCCAGAGATTTGTCTCGTAGTAGTTCCACCAGTTGTGTTTACCTCATGAGTCCCTAAGTTGATAGAGATATAATCGACATCTAAAACACCATAACTTCCAGTGAATTTATTTTTGATTTCGTCATCAATTATCATAAGCCCATCATTAAGAATACTAACTTCAGTTGATGAGTAGTCACCTGAAACCAAGGAAGAAGTTCCACATCCCGTAGTAGATTCTTCGTACTCTTCTAACTCCCATTCGCCACGAAGGATGGTAACAAGACTATCTTCAGAAACCTCAAAATTGTCAGATCCAGTAATCGTTATGATCTTACTTTCAGTTTCAAATTTGTTTTGATAACGTGAGCTCGCGCTTAGACTAACAATGTAAGTACCTGGTTGAGTATATACGTGAGTAGCATCGAAAGCTTCCGACTGAGACCCGTCTCCAAAGTCCCAAACAAAGTTTTTGCCTTTTTCAGTAGTATTCTCGAAACTAACCACCTCTCCTACATGTGCGGTGGTACGATTCATATTAAAGCTCAATTCAGGAGCTTTATTGCAAGCCACAAAAAGACTTGATATTAAAAGTATTGTAAATAGTTTTTTCATGATTGAAACAGTTGATTTGAGGCCAAATGTAATTCAGTTGGTTTAGATGACGCGGGATGGATGAAAGCTTTTGTTACTTTGTAGCCCAAATGAACATAAAAAGGAACTCACCTGATTTATTTAAAATCCTTTTCGATTCCGCTGGAGAGGGCCTGATACTTTTAGACCAAGAAGGGACAATAGTGCTCATTAACCCAAGGATGATTGAGCTCTTCGGGTACGAAGAAGAGGAGCTAATAGGAAATCGAATCGAAATCTTAATACCCAAGCGATTTGTGCCGAACCATGAACAGCACAGAGCTTCCTATATGAAGCGCCCAGATAAGAGGAGCATGGGTGACAATCTAGATTTATGGGGATTGCGGAAGGATAAAACTGAATTTCCTTTGGAGGTCAGCTTGAATCATTTTGAAGCTGAAGGGGAGCGCTTTGTGATGGCCTTAGTTACTGATGTAACCATCCGTAAGGCAGCGCAAGATCGACTCAAAGACCTTAACATCAAGTTAGAGGAAATCGTTGAAGAACGAACAGAAGAACTCCGACAGAGTCAAGAACTATACAGCACAATTGCCAGGAAATTTCCAAATGGAACCATCAATATTTTTGATCGAAAGCTCAACTATATTTTTGTTGAAGGAGAAGGACTTTATAGCTTAGGCATTACCAGCGAATTGCTTGTTGGCACCTCTTATCTTGATAGGGTTCCGGAAGAATTAAAGGAGGACATCAAGAATAAATTAAAAACAGTCTTGAGGGGCTCAAACCAAAGTTTCGATTTGAGTTTGGCTGACAGAATGTATTTAATGAATGCAGTAGGACTTAGGGGAGAAAGCGGAACTATTGACAGAATTCTATTAGTCGAACAGAACATCACAAAACAAAAGCAGGCAGAGGAGAATATCCGTCACGCATTAGTAAAGGAGCAGGAGCTTGGAGAACTGAAATCTAGATTTGTGTCGATGGCTTCACATGAATTTAGAACCCCTCTAAGTACTATACTTTCTTCAGCAAATCTTTTGCGGAAATACCTTGACATGGATGTTTCGCTTGAAAAACAGGAAAAACATTTGAGAAGAATTAAGTCATCAGTGAAAAACCTGACCGGGATTCTCAATGATTTTCTTTCCCTCGACAAACTTCAGGAAGGAAAAATTGAAGCAACTCCAAGCCATTGGAATATCAAAGACTTGATTAGCGACATTGTCGATGAAATGAGTGATGTGAGAAAAGAGGGGCAAGAAGTTGTTTATTCTCATAGCGCAGGATCGGAAGAAGTATATCTAGACCAAAACGTCTTACGGAATGTTGTGATCAACCTCCTTTCGAATGCTATTAAATACTCAGCTGCAAATCAGAGCGTTAGGCTTGAAAGCAGTGTGAAAAGGAAAAGACTCTATTTGGAGGTTGAAGACCAGGGAATAGGAATTCCAAAAGCAGAGCAAAAGCATTTGTTCGAAAGGTTCTTCAGGGCAAAAAATGCCATAAATTTAGATGGTACTGGACTCGGACTAAACATCGTAAATAAATACCTTGAACTTTTAGGTGGAAAAATTACTTTTGAAAGTGAAGAGGGTAAAGGCACAAAGTTTTTTGTTTCAATTCCAATAATTGAGTGATTTTGAGAAGTAAACTGCTACTAATTGAGGATAACAACGACATGCGGGAGAATACCGCCGAAATCCTTGAATTGGCTAATTATGAAGTGCTGACCGCGTCAAATGGTAAGGAAGGTGTCTCTATGGCTAAAGCAAACAAGCCTGAACTTATTATTTGCGACATCATGATGCCTGAATTGGATGGTTATCAGGTCTTCTATATCCTGTCTAAGGATCCAAACACCTCAACAATTCCTTTCATCTTTTTGACCGCAAAGGCCGATAAAAAGGACATGAGAAAAGGAATGAATTTAGGTGCCGACGATTATCTAACCAAGCCTTTCGAGGAGATGGAGCTTTTGGATGCGATAGAGAGCCGCTTAAAGAAAAAGCAGGTTATTGACGTAGAGTTTGAACAAACGCTTGAGTCCTTGAACAACTTCATGGATAAGGCAAGAGGTACTGCTGAGCTCGAGGCGCTATCCGATAATCGAAAAACGAAGTTTTACAAAAAGAAGCAGATCATTTATCGTGAGGATGAGTACCCTAATGCTCTTTACTTTATTGTGAAGGGAAAAGTGGTTGAATCGAAAATGGATCAAAACGCCAAGGAGCTTATCACCGAACTATACAATGAGGGAGAATTTTTGGGCTACATCCCACTATTGCAAGAATCTCAATATAAGGAGACGGCTACCTCTGTAGAGGATACAGAATTGGCAGTAATTCCTAGAGACGATTTCCTTAAGTTGGTTAGAAACAACCGGGATGTTTCTGCAAAATTTATCAAAATGCTCTCGAAAAACATTCTCGAAAAAGAAGAACGTTTATTGAGGCTGGCCTATGGTTCGGTTCGGGAAAGAGTTGCTGGAGCTTTGCTTCAACTGCATGAGACCTACAACGACCCTGAAAAAGGATCTTTTTCAATTTCATTTTCACGTGAAGATTTAGCGGGTATTGTCGGTACCGCTACAGAGTCCTTGATTAGAACCTTGAGTGATTTTAAAGATGAAAAGGTGATCGAGTCAAAAGGTCGAGAGATCCGACTAACCAATATCGAAAAGCTTAAAAAGATTGCCAGACATCTCTAGGATGCGGCAATATCTAAGGCTTTCAAAAACTCAGTATCAAGCTTTTTTCGCCCTTCAAATACCTGATTGAGCTCAACCAAGCAATACTTCCCATTCACGATTGCTGTCATTTTATGAGATGCTCCTTCAAGGATTGAACTTACTGCTAGCTGGCCAAAACGCGTAGCGAGTAGGCGGTCGGCGGCACTTGGAGAACCTCCACGCTGGATATGACCCAGAACGGTTACTTTAATTTCATAGCCATCAATGTGCTTCTTAACTTGTTCTGCAACTTGAAAGGCATCACCAGCATCATCTCCTTCGGCAACTACAACTAGCATACTACTCTTCTTTCTTTTCCAACCAGTCTTCAGTTTTTCAATCAGTTTTTCGAGATGCGTGGTTTCCTCAGGAATCAAAATCGCTTCTGCACCTCCACCAACCCCAGCGGCAAGTGCAATGTGCCCAGCATACCTACCCATTACTTCAACAAAAAACAGGCGTTTATGAGATTTAGCCGTATCGCGGATTTTGTCGATTGCTTCAATTGCCGTGTTCACAGCTGTGTCGAAACCAATGGTATAGTCTGTTCCATTGATGTCATTGTCAATGGTTCCTGGAATACCGATTATTGGTAGGTCTGATAGCTTGGCGAACTCGATAAGCCCACGATAGGTGCCGTCTCCACCAATGCCGATAATTCCTTCAACTCCAATGTCTTGAATGAACAACTTTGCTTTCTCTCTTCCTTCAGGAGTTCTGAATTCAGGGCTACGGGAAGATCCTAAAACGGTTCCACCTTGATTGATAATTCCACTTACTGTTTCTGGCTTCAGGTCGACATAAAGCCCATTGATCATGCCTTGATATCCTTGCTCAATCCCAACACATTGAATCCCATAATGAGCACAACTTCTCACTACGGCTCTTAAACAACTATTCATTCCAGGAGCATCTCCTCCTGAGGTAAACACAGCAATTTTTTTAATCATATCTGACAAAAGTCACTATTTGCTTTGAGTTAGGTCATGTTACACATGCCGCGTTTCAGAACCTTTGTAATAGGTTGAAATGTACAAACATTCAACATAGTTAGAGGATAGAAAAACGATAAGATGAAGTTAAATATTGAAGGAAAAGAAACTATTGGCGAGCTTAAAGAACAGTTTTCCAATGCGTATCCAATGCTGAAAATTGAGTTTTTTCACCATGAACATCAAAAAGGTGAAGGAAGTCCTTTAAGCGATAAAATTGGTGATGAAGAACGATTAGATGAGGTAAGAAAAACACATTCTGAAGGAGTGCTAAACTTTGATGGTGACACTGTCATCGCAGATTTTGAGTCTGCATTTCACGAGCGATATGGCTTAAATGTCCAAGTTTTTAGAAAATCTGGAAACATTTGGCTCGAAATAATTTCAACCGATAATCGCAGCTTGGCAAAAGAAAATGAATGGGCAGAAGAATTATCAAGACCCGTAAACGACTAATAAATTATAATCATGCAAACAGTAAACATCCCAAAAGAGAATAGAAGATACATGTACGATCTTCATTTTGAGCACATGCAATGGAACAACCAATTGCGTTTTTTTAAGCAAGAAATAGAAATCTTTAAGGCTCGCCTTGGAGAAGTGATTCAGAAAAATACTGATCGCGATGTAATGAGAGAAGCAGAACATTTTCAGAACAGCTTTATTTTACAAAACGAGCAAATTGACACCCTTTTGCACGATATTAAGATGCATGAAACTGAACTCGTGAAGTATGCAAAAGATCATCCAATTGCAGTTGAACACACTTATTTTGAAAACCATAACGGTCTAGAGGAACGTATGGGGAGCTTTCATAAGCTATATGCAGAATTAAAAGTGGAGTTCCAGCGCTATGTCGCGAAATGGTTATAATAACAACTAAAAAACTGAAAATATCAATACTGGGCTTTGGCAATGTTGGAAGAAATATTGCCAGCCAATTGGTATTTGAAGGTCATTATATTGAGCTCAATTGTATAGACGTTGACGACTCACAATTAGGGGCCTACCTCGACCTAGAGCAGGCGAGTTTCTTGGGCAAAAAAGTGAGTATGACTTGGAATAATGAGGAGGCTTTTCAGAATGCAGACTTCATTATCCACACCGCTGGTGGTCATATTCCTCCAGGAGGAGATCGATTGGCTGTTGCTGGGTCTACGATAGATATGATTCATCGGGCATACAATGGAAGGTCGTTTAATGAGGATTCTAAAGTAATCGTCGTTTCGAATCCGGTAGACGTGTCGGCTTTCTACATTCAAAAGTTTTCCAAGATTAAAGCGGAAAACATATATGGCCTGGGAACTATTGTGGACTCCTTGCGTTTTGAGTATTATCTAGCCAAGAGCTGCGATGAGCATTTAACCAAGATTAAAGCTTGGGTCTTGGGAGAGCACGGCAAGAACATGGTTCCTATCCTCTCTCGGACAATTATCGGCGGCAAAGATGTTCGGCATGTTCTAAGTCAGACAGAGATTGACAAATGCCTTCAGGACACAATTTCTACCCCTGCAACGATTAGAAAAACACAAGAGGCATCAGTGTTTTTAGCCGCAAGCGGAGCTATTTTCATAATGAAGTCAATTCTTCAACCAAGTGATGAAGTCTTTCCTGTTTCAGTTTACCTAAACGCTGAGAATGAAGAACGTCTTGAATGCAAAGATTTGTTCTTAAGTGTTCCAGTTAAGTTCAGTTCCTACGGAGTAAAGCAGCTCTTAGACTTTGAACTTGAAGACAATGAGTTAGAAGCTTTAAAAACATCAGCAAGGATCATAAAACGATCCATTCAACTTTACGAGCAGATTTATTCGCCTGACTGATAAAAGTCAGTTTTATTCTTGATTCGGTTCATTTAATTTGAATTTAGGAAGCGTGACTTTTGGTACACGCTTTTTTTTAGTATCAATTATGAAATCAATTCTGGTTCCAACAGACTTCTCGAAAACTTCAAGATTTGCTGCTCAGGCTGCAGCTGAAATCGCGCGCAAGTCAGGGGCAGTGCTTCACTTCGTTTATGTGGTTGATATACCATCACATGACCCACAGTTTTCTTCAGAAGCAGGAGACGATGTTCCAGCAGGGGTTTTTATTGTTAAGAAACTTGAAGAGCGACTTGAGAAATATGCCTCAAGAGATTACCTAGAAGGGATTGATACAAAAACGCACCTTTTAGAGGCAGACAATGTTTACGAAAGTATCATTGAACTTTCGAATAAGCTTGATTCCGACCTTATTGTCATGGGTTCACATTCGCGAACTATGCTTAACAAATACCTAATTGGTTCGAACACAGATCGGGTAATACGTTTGGCTAATTGTCCGGTTCTAAGCGTGAAGAAAGAAGAACCAAACTTTCACATAGAGAACATTGCTTTCGCCTCAAATTTTTACGGAGAGTCTTACACTGTTTTTGAAAAACTGCTCGGATTTGCTAAGGTTTTCGATGCAAATATTCATTTGGTTAAAATCATTACCCCAGTTCATTTTGAGCCTACTTATGTCAGTCGAAAATTAATGTCTGATTTTGCGGAGAAGTTTGATTTGAAAAATCACAGCGTGAACACCTACAATGATGAAAAGGCAGAAAGTGGCATCAACCGCTTTGCACATGAAATTGAAGCAGATATGCTGGCTATGGAAACACATGGTGGAAGTAGCATTGTTCAATTAATTACCGGAAGCGTATCAGAAAGCATTCTTGAAAAAACAGATTTGCCTGTATTAACGATTAAAATAAAAGATCAACCAGTTTCAAATCGGGTGATATTCCCCGAGTTGAAGTAAACTTTTAAGCCATGAATGGAAAACAAGTATTGAAATATGCGCTCTTTATTGTTGCGTTCATTTTGCCTCTTAGAATTACTTTCTCAGCTGATAGCCCAGGCTTGCTTGAGCTTGCAGGCCTTGTAGTTGGCCTTGGTATGATTGCCGCAGCGAGTATGATTGACACGAAAAAAGCATAATAATTTAGTTTATGAAAAGAATTCTTTTACCAACTGATTTCTCTAAAAATGCGAGAAATGCTATTAAATATGCCGTTGATGTATTTGGAAAAGATGCGCAATTTTATTTGGTAAATGTCTTTCGTGAACCCCATGCAACTTCCTCATCTTTAGTATCTATTGTTGATATTTTGCAAAAGACGAGCGAGGATTCTTTGGTGCGAGAGCAGAAGAAAATGGAAGCGCTATTTCCAAGCCTTGACCTCAACATTGAGGCAATGTCAATTTATGGTGATACTGCTACCGTAATAAACGACCTCTCGAATGAGCATAAGGTGGATTATGTAGTAATGGGAACAAAAGGCGCAAGCGGAATTAAGGAAGTGCTATTAGGTTCGGTTACAGCAGACGTTATTCAAAAAGTATCTCGCCCTTTAATTGCGGTTCCAGACAGATGTTCTTTCACTGGGTTTGAAAAACTTGGTTTTGCGGCAGATCTAAGAGAAATTCAAGATCACTCGTGTCTTGAGCCAATGATTGAAATGGCAAAACACTTCAGTAGTGCAATTGAAATTGTAACTATCCAAAATGAGGTTATTTATGCAAGTGAAGAGGAGGCTTTAGTTGGCCTAGAAATTCATGACATTCTCAGAGGAGTAGATCACAAGTTTGTGCGAAGAGAATCTGAAGACGTTATTGAGGGAATTGAGGATTATATGCATGAAGAAAACCCTGATTTAATGGTGCTGATTCCTCGTAGAACCAAGTTCTGGGATCGAGTATTCCGCATCAGTGTGACCAAAAAAATTGCGCTTCACGCAGACGTTCCCTTGCTGATTCTTAGGGATAAAATTTCGTCTTAGTTTACAGATCAAAAGTTCGGGTAATGTTAAACCCGAAATGAAAACCACCATTTAACCAGTCTCCAGTTGTCTCCGTGATAAAGGCCGTTTCAAACATCGCTGTTGAATTGGTAAACTGAAATTGAAACACGTGTCCACCAGTTTCAACTTCAAGCCCAGCTGAAAGAGAATGACGAGGAGCAACATTGTTAATGTTGGGCATAGAAGTGGCATCATTTAAGAGGAAATAACTCTCTCCAACTAATGATACCCAATCGTTAAACTTTACTCTTCCTCCAGCTCCTATTGCAAAAATATCGTTGGAATCATCAGCTTCAGGAACTAGGTTTTTATGCACGTGGGTTGGCATAATCTGCAATGAGATTCTTTTGTTGAACTTACGTGCAATCAAAAGCTTATTTACGAAACTCAACCTTGAGCTAAAATAGTTCTCACCTTGTGGGTCAAGCCACCTTAAACTGTTCACGTTGATCGAACCTAAATAGTCAAGAGTAACCGGAGAAGCGTTTTTTCCTTTGGCTTGTCTCAGGAATTTATATTTCACAAAGCCATCGTAGTTCTTCTGATAAGTACTTCTGCCCATCCCCACAGATAAGCGATCGGTGATACCGTAGTCTAATCCAATACGAATAGAGGCTTGATCAAGGCCAAACAAATCATAAAAACCATCATTTACTTGTCCAAAACGGTGAGAAATGATGAATAGCAAGTTCTTTTTTGCTGGGGCCTCAACTGTATGTCCGTTAATGAGTCTTGGTGCTTTAAAAGTGGCAAAGGTGAAATCTTTGGTGTCACCCGTTTCATCTTCAAGCATTGACATAAGGTCATCTTGTGCCAAAAGAGGCTTGAAGCAAATCAGTGAAAGCAGAAGGATTGGGTAGATTTTCTTAATGTCTAGTTGTTTTCGGCGCCAGCATTAATCCAGGCTTGAATTTTTGAAATATCACAGTCACTTAATCTTGCCCCACCTTTTGGCATTGGGGAAAAACCAGACTCATGACTGATAGCGCCTATCAGACGTTCTGCCGTATTGGATACATAACCAGAAACATTGGCGTGTCCTTCTAAGCTAATGCCTGCACCTGCGGTTTGTGATTGAGCATTGCTATGGCAACCATAACAATTCGCACTAAAGATTGGCTCAAGTTCTTCCATGTAGGAAACCATCATGGCGTCACAGGCCAAAGTGTCTGGATATAACAACTCTTCTTTGTCATAATAGCAAGAGCCTGTTCCTATGCTCAGCGCAATAAGTGAGCCAAAAAAGACTGCAGCTTTAATTGTTTTTACCACCATCATTTATCCAACTTATAAATTTGTTTTTGTCGCACTCTGTTAAGTTATTGGCAGGAGGCATCACGCTAACTCCGTTCAATCCCAGGAGTGCATCTTTCAACTTTCCATTATCTACCTGAGCTTTTGAACCTGCGTGATTACTGAGGTCAACTCCTTTGTTTCCACTAGGACCGTTATGGCAACTTAGGCAGTGTGTGTTGATAATTGAAACAATCTCAGTTGAGAAACTCACATCAGAGGTATCACATGAATTTAAGTCGAGACACTCATTGTATTTAGCCCCTTGAGTTATCCAATCAAAAATCAAATCTTTTTCTTCAGCGCTTAATTTGGTAGAACCGAGCGGCATCTCATCGTCTTCGATTACGTCCCATAATTCAGACTTCTCTGGGTCACCTGCAAGGATTAACTCTTTATCTTCTATCGTATGAAAAATGAAAGCATTGTAGTCGCTTAAGTCGATTCCTTGAGTTTTACTTGATGCATTATGGCAACCACTGGTAGCACAGCTAACATCAAGAATGGGCTTGATGTCGTTAATAAAATACACCATGCTAGTATCGCAAACAGAATCTGTAATTAGGTCAACTTCAACGGCCTCTGGAATAGAATCCATTGGTTCAGGATCGGGAACGGTAGGAATATCATGCTTACAAGCCTCAATGAAAACAAGGCTGAGGAGAAATGAGAGAAGGAAAATACGTTTCATGGTTTGCTAAACTAACCAATCTAGGCATAAGTTGTATCCTTAAAACAAAGCGATGTTTAATCCTATACTCATAGGATAAAGCTCGATACCTTGATTTTCATGGAAAAGGCTGCTAAACTGATAAGCACCATATAGGGCAACTTTACCGTATCCAATTCTTAGGGTTCCTAGCCCTCTAACTCTTGATGTATTTGGATATTTCGTGTCGCTAAACCAATAACCATCATCATCAATTTGCTTGTCTTGTGAGTTGATTCTGAAGCCGAGTTTTGCTCCAACAGAAATTTTCCAAGGGTGTTTTCCCTCTTTTGGTTTGGTACGGAAACGAAGTTCAACTGGGATTTCAAGATAGTTTGTGCTAAATCGAGACCGTTTAATATTGGTTGTTGCAGTGTCGATGACTTGAAATGTGGTGTAGGTTCCAATGCTTGTGTCCAAGTTGATCGCATCTGCATCGGTGTAAAAATTCATGTTTGAAATTCCCAATCCAATTCCAATACTAATGGGGGCCTTTTGGCTCATGATATGATCATACATCAATGAAAAATCAACACCATTAGAATAAAAGCGCTGTTTGAACACACCTTGACTATTCAAGAGGGTATTGTAGTTCAGATTGATCATCGCCATGTCCAAGCGTTTCCTGTCTTGGGCCAATAAGCTCAATCCCATAAAGCTGAATATCAAAATTGATGTGAGCTGTTTTCTCATAGTCTTTTTATGTTGGGGCAAAAGTAGACTTATTCGGCCACCGAATAGCTTATTACTTAACGCAGGCAACCTTTTCTAGTCTAATTCGTCTATAATTTAGAAGCTTAGTTCAAACGATAAGTGATGCGGCTTATTTTGCTGCCAGCGCACAATAATGAAATACTCGTGCTCTGGGAACTATGCCCGCAGCGATTTCGTGCTAAATTTGTCGAGCTGAGACCCTAATGTCAAACATAAACTGATGAAACGTTTATTCCTTCTTCTACTTTTAAGTTCTTCTGCGCATTTGCTTTTGGCGCAACTCAAGGTGGATTGGAGGCAGTTTGATTCAATTCCACTGATTGAATTAGGAGGGGACACGCTAGGAGACGCTTGGGTTGGGGGTTTGAATAACCCACAATTTTCAACTATCGATCTCGACAATGACGGGAAGGAAGATTTATTCGTGTTTGAACGAGATGGGAACTTCGTAAGAACCTTCATCAATACCGGAAGCACCGGACAGGTATCTTATGTTCATGCTCCAAAATACGAATCCAAATTTCCAAATCTCGAATATTTCGCCTTGCTTAGAGACTACAATGGAGATGGATTAAAAGACATTTTTACCTATCAGAATCCAGGTATTGCGGTTTACAAAAATGTCTCTCAAGGATCAAATATCGCATGGGAACAGCAGTGCTACTTTAAGGACTTTAACGGCGTTCCACAGTGCTACCTTACCATGTATTTTGGACCCGCTGGCCCGAGTCGTTTCAGGACTCAAATATTTACTATTCCAGAAGATATTCCAGCTTTCGACGATATTGACGGTGATGGGGATCTCGACATCTTATCCTTTGGCGTACAAGGAACAGCCATTACATATTACAAGAATATTTCAACCAATTTGGATACTCTAGATTTCGCTCATTGTACTGATTGTTGGGGTAAGTTTTTTGAGTCTTCGATCTCAAATGATATTGTTCTCAACTTTAATTGTCGCGATTCAGGTACCTGTGCAGAAATTCCAATTCCTCAAGGCGATCCGATTCCGGTAAAGAAAAGAGGGGCAAGGCATTCAGGATCTACCATATTAACTTTTGACAGAGATGCCGATGGAGATAAGGAAGTCTTGTTAGGAGACATTAGCTTTCCAAACATGGTTATAGGTCAAAATGGAGGTACAAGCAATACGGCCGAAATGACTTCCTATGCCAAGGATTATCCAAACAACACACGACCCGTTGAGCTTTTTATTTTTCCTGCAGGCTTTTATGAGGATGTGAATAATGATGGAGTCAAAGACTTAATAGTTGCGCCCAACGCACCCCTTGAATCTGAAAACCACAGAAATGTGATGTTCTACGAAAACACGCGAAGTGACAACCGACCTAATTTCATTTATCGTCAACGAGAATTCATCGTTGGTGATATGCTCGACTTAGGCTCAGGAACAAGTCCACTCTTAATTGATATCAATGGAGATAGTTTGCTCGACATCTTGGTCGGAAATTCAGGATATTATAAAAGAGCAAGTGCTTTTCCAAGTGGTTTAGCATATTTGGAGAACACAGGTCTGTATACAGACTCCACGACCTATCCAATCTATACGCTCAGGGATACCAACTATTTAAATCTTTTTGATGATTCTCTTGGGGCACTTTGTCCAAGCGCTGCAGATATAGATGCGGATGGTGATCTTGATTTGATGATTGGAGACAGAGCTGGAAAAATCCACTTTTTTCAAAACAACGCTCAAAACCAAAATGATTCTGTAAACTTTACAGCCGTTCCATCTTGGGACACACTCATTGATGTAGGCTCTTGGGCCACTCCTACTTTTTACGATTTGGATGATGATGGTGATTTAGATTTAGTTTCAGGGGAGCGATATGGAACACTTTATTTTTACCTCAATCAAGGAGATAGTGCTAATCCAGTTTTTTCCAATTCCTTCAGAATGTCGAACTGGGGAGGCGTTGCACATCAAGATATATTAGGTGATGGATTTACTCAGCCTTTTATTGTCAAACTAGATACAAACGGAAAAATTGCCTCGGATACCTCCAATGGAGACCTCTATTTGTTCGTAGGAAATGTAGATGGCAATGTTTATCTCTATTCGAATATTGAAGGAAACTTGTTTGGCAACTTCACACTTCAGGACACTTTCTTATTAGGGACTTCAAAGTCATCAATTCATGGGGCAGACTTAAGCCGAGATGGAAAACTAGATTTGGTTTACGGTCAACAAACAGGAGGATTAGGAGTATTGCTTAAGGGTAGAGGATTTGAACTGCCTACACCACCCCCGAGCTACACCCTTGAATTTACCATCCAAACAGATTCTGGCTGGATCATCCCATCTGCGATTATGGACTTAGAAGGGGTTCAACGAACTGCAGATTCACTAGGCAAGGTAATTTATCAAGGCCTATCACCAGGAAGTTTTAGTTGGAGCGCAACAGGGACTTTGTTTTCTACTTCTTATCAAGGCATGGACACAATTCAGATATCTTCTGATACCGCAGTAACAGTGTTGCTCAGCCCGATTCTAGGTGTTTCTATGAATGATAAGCTAAACCAACTGAAAGTATTCCCGAATCCTACTCGAAGTGAATTAAACATTAGTTTGTCTGAGGGAATTATCAGTTCAGTTTCTGTAATTGATGTTCATGGAAGGCAAGTTTTAAGCGATGTTGGAAATGACTCAGAGATAGTATTAAATCTTTCTGGGTATAATAAAGGAGTCTATTTCCTAAAAGTGGAGACCAACTTTGGAGAAGCTTACAGAAGCTTCATCCTCATAGAATGATTTCATGTTCGACCAAGAGTAGTTAGATTAAGTGTCTTAATTACATTTGGGGATGAGCCAAAATTTCGACTACAGCAATTTACTTTTTATCGACATTGAAACTGTTCCACAACAGTCAGATTATGCAGACTTGAATCAGGCTGATAAGGACCTATGGGACATCAAGTGGAATATATTAAACCGAACAGCAGAGGCAGAGGGAAATGGCTATGAGAAAGCAGGTATATATGCTGAATTTGGCCAAATAGTTTGCATTTCGGTTGGCTATGTTCACTTTCAAGATGGAGAAGAGCATGTGAGGATCAAATCCTATGCTTCAGAAGATGAAGTGAAACTTCTAGAGCAATTTGCTCAACTTTTAAATAAGAACTACAATAGTTTCGACGCTCGATTGTGTGCACATAACGGGAAGGAATTTGACTTTCCTTACATTGCCAGAAGGATGCTAATTAAAGGCTTAGCACTTCCTAGGATTTTAGATATTTCTGGAAAGAAGCCTTGGGAGATTCCACACTTGGATACAATGGAAATGTGGAAGTTTGGAGACTGGAAAAGCTACATTTCATTAAAGCTCTTAGCGCACGTTTTTGGAATTCCCAGCCCGAAGGATGATATAGATGGAAGTATGGTTGCGAAGGTTTTTTGGAAGGAAAAAGGTCTTGGAAGAATCACCAAGTATTGCGAGAAGGATGTAATAACCCTGATTCAGGTATTTAGGAAACTCAAACTTCAGGATTTGATTCCTGATTCTTGTATTGACGTCGTATAAAAAATTGGTAAAGCAAGAGGTTAAGAAAAATCAAGGACATACCATAAAACAAGTCTTCAACAGGAATAGTACCAATTCTAAGCCCAAGGTTCTCTAGATTATTATACCAAACGATTTCTGATTCAATCCAAGTTCCAGTCAGCACGCCATTAACCAAGAAAAACCCCGGTAATACTAGCAGGTAAGCTCTAAATAATCCCTTCAAATAACTAGGGAATACAAAAGCAAATGCGATTAAAAGAATACCATTTACAGTTAAGGCCGTGAAAGTATATGCCTTTTCAGGGAAGCTAAAGGCAACACTTAAATTCAGCCCCGCGAGAAACAGCGCAATTAATTTATTGGCTATCGAAGGAAGTTCAAGTTTAATGAAGTAGTTGAACACCTCATAAAGAAACACTGAGGCATAGGGAATCGTGATGAAGAATAGGCATTCTTCAAGAGGTAGGCTACCAAGATAGATTCCAGAAAGGTATTGAGGATTAAAGCCCCAAATGCCAGATTGGGTGAAGTATTCATCCCAAAGAATGAATGCCAATGCTATAGGAATGTTGGCCATAAAAAAAGCCTTCCATTTTTTATAGAAACCGATTTTCGGCTCAAAGCTCCTAATCAAAGGGACAAGAATGGTGAACGCATTAAGGAAGAGATAGAGGTACTTTTCCATTATTGCTTAGCAGATTTTTTGTTCTTTTCAAAGCTCATTTGATAATATCGTTTAGGAACGAAGAGCATACCGAATGATTCTCCACGGTGTTTACCGCGATTTTTATGATGCGTGTTATGAGCTCTTATAATAGCTTGAAAGTAAGGGTTTCGGACTTTCTGAAACCAGCTGAACCTTCGATGAATCAGGACGTCGTGTACTATGAAATAACAGATCCCATAAGCCAATATTCCCAGACCAAAATAAAGTCTCCAATCCATTCCCCCCATCATTCCGAACATGATAAAAAGCCAACTTGGAATTGCGAAAATCATAAAGAAAGCATCGTTTTTTTCAAAGAAGCCAGGTTCTTTCACATGATGGTCTTCATGAAGAAACCACAAAACTCCATGCATAAGATATTTATGAGCAAACCAGGCCATAAATTCCATGAAGCAAAAGCTCAGAAGAAATACGAAAAGGTAAAATAGTGCCATCATGCCAGCGTAAGGTTTAAGCCTAGGAAAAACAATGTTTGAATCACAAATGTTGACAAACCAAGCCAATTTTTTTCAGGCTTCACAAAGCTATGAATCAGCAAATGCAATCCAAAAGAGATTAAAAACCAAGCTAAATAATTTTGAATTGGCACCACACTTCCGTCCCATTGCCAATATCCTAAACGGATAGCGATGGGTTCCAAAAAGAGGTCAAAGAAGGTCATCAGGGATGCGCCAATTAAAGATTTTACCAAGAGCTTATCGGATACTAAATTACTAATAACCCAAGTGCCGTAAATCATATTCAGCCATAATATGCCTAGCACCAAAGGCACATTTCCAAGCTGAAAACCAAGAACATTTCCGTATTGATATTCGCCAAATATCAAACCTGAATTCACTCCAATAATTTCGAAGCCTAGGCCAGCAAGTCCAATGCCCAAAAAGACGAGTACGGATTTAAAGTTCCAAGTTTTGTGAAAACTGAAAACCAAGATGGAGCTCAGAATCAAATTAGCCGGTGTAAACTGATTAATTAGCGCTCTTGAACTATCCATGCTAAGGCCTATAAACCCCACTAAATGAAGGATAAGTATAACGCTGATTCCTATATAAATTTTGCGGATTTCAGATAACATCTGCAGTTATTTTAGCCGAAAGCAAGCAGAGTGGAATACCTCCTCCAGGATGCACACTTCCACCACAAAAGTAAAGGCCTTCTACATCCGATGACTCATTTTGATGCCTTAAAAAAGCACTCATTCGATCATTAGACGAACTACCATATAAACTCCCTTGGAAAGAAGATGTTTTGAGTTCAATTTTCCTGGGGTCGAGATAATCCTCTTCTTCTATGTGTTTTTCAATGTTTACACCAAGAAGAGCGCTAAGTTTTGCGATGGTTCTCTTGCGTGTGAGGCTAATGAGTTCATCCCAGTCTTGCCCTGTATTGGCTGGAGCATTAACCATCACAAACCAATTTTCGGCCCCTTCAGGAGCATCTCTTTTTTCAAATTTCGAGCTGATATTCACGTATACGGTAGGGTCTTCATAGAGTGTCTTTCCCTTGAATATTGCCTCAAATTCTGCAGGGTAATCTTTGCTAAAGAAGATATTATGCAGGCCCAAGTTTTTAAACTCTTTATTAATTCCCCAATAGAAGATAATTGCTGAGGAAGAGCGTTCAGATTTCAGCACTTTTTTAGGTACTGGCTTTTTAAGAAGCTTCTTGTAGCTAGGATAAACATCAGCATTTGAAACGATAAGATCGGCTGGAAAATATGCCTTATTTGTTTTTAGGCCTTGAACCTTATTTTTCTCGAGTTCGATGCTATTCACTTCAGTATCAAACTCGAATTTCACTCCTTTTCTTTCGGCAAGAGCAACTAAACTATTGGTGATGCTTACCATTCCGCCTTTAGGGAAAAAAGTTCCTATTCCATGCTCTAGATGTGGAATCACATTCAATACCCCAGGGGTTTGATATGGGTTTGAGCCGTTATAGGTGGCGAAGCGATTAAAGTATTGCTCCATTTTGGGGTTTTTCAATCGCTGATGATTTGCTTCACCCATGGTTTTTAATAGGTCCAAACTTCCTAGGCTACGTAAAGCTCTGAAAGCCTCCTTGTTTAAGTAAGTTTTGAGCTTGTTTAGAGGGCTTTCCATGAAAAGTTTATGCGTTAAATCGTACAGCTTTTCACTGTGTTCGAGGTGTGCAATAAGCTTCGATTCGTTGATAGAAGTTTTTTCTGAAAACTCCTTGATGAGTTTATCTCTATCGGCCCATGCCGTCATTTGTGTCCCATCGGGATACCAGTAATGGCAGGCTGCTTCAACTTGCTCATAGCTAAAAAACTTGCTAGCTTCTTCGCCTGCAAGCTCAAATAATTCGTTTACGTAATGAGGCATAGTAAAAAGGGAGGGTCCAGCATCAAAACGATAAGCCCCTATCTCAAAGGATGAAAGCTTACCTCCTGGATAGCTATTCTTTTCCAAGACGCTTACTTCGTAGCCCTTGAGGGCCAATCGGATGCTTGTTGCGATTCCACCGATTCCGGATCCTATGACAACTGCTTTCATTGTAGTTTTCGAACAGTGGGAAAGCTATAAAGTTTATTTAAGTCAAGGCTTTAAATCATAAGGAATAAGCGTACTTTTGCAAAAAATTTGAGATGGATTATTTCAACATAGTACAAATAGGTTCAGCAACCATGGTGCTTTTCGCTGTTATTGATATAGTTGGCAGCATTCCTTTGATTTTAGATTTGCGTCAACGTGTAGGTCATATTCAATCGGAAAAGGCCAGTATAGCCGCAGGTGTCCTAATGATTCTGTTTCTTTTTGTTGGAGAATCAATATTGAATATCGTTGGAATCGACGTAAGTTCTTTTGCCATTGCAGGTTCCTTGATTATTTTCTTTTTGGCCTTGGAGCTGATCTTGGGTATTCAAATCTATAGGGATGAAATGCCACAAACTGCTTCCATTATGCCCTTGGCCTTCCCACTGATTGCAGGAGCAGGAACCTTAACATCCATTCTTTCATTGCGAGCTGAGTACCAAGTTCAAAATATCATTGTCGCCATTGTGCTCAATATTCTCTTTGTTTATGGGGTACTAAAAAGCTCGGCAAGAATCGAAAGGTTTATTGGCCCTTCTGGTATTGCAGTAATTCGAAAAGTGTTTGGAGTAATCTTGCTTTCAATAGCAATCAAGCTATTTAAAACCAATATTGGGTTTTAGCTGTAAAGTGCGCATGTGATCGCGCAAGCTTTCTTTGTAAGTTCTACTCACAGGAATTTCGTGTGTTCCAACAAAAGCGATGTTCTTTTCAACCTTATCAATTTTACTAAGGTTGATGATATAGGACTTGTGAACCCTCATAAATAAGTCGCTAGGAAGCTTCGCGTCAAAAGCTTTCATGGTACTGAGCACAGTGTATTTTTTCTCTTCAGTAATAAGACGAACATAATCTCCCAAGGCCTCAACGTAAAGCAAGTTTCCAAGATTGATTTTAACCATCTTGCTATCGCTTTTCACAAAAAAGTCCATTCCTGAACTTTGTTCTGATTCGAAAATTTCGTGAATTCGTTTTGCTTTTTCAGCAGCTTTCAAAAAGCGCTCATAGCTCACAGGCTTGGTTACATAATCAGTAACATCATATTCGAAGGCTTCTAAAGCATACTGTTTTTGGCTGGTAACAAATATGATTTGGGGAACTTCTGGGAATCGCTGAATAAATTCGAGGCCAGTCATTTCTGGCATCTCAATGTCTAAAAATATTAGATCAACGGCCTTATTGTTAATAGCCGATCTAGCGTCGATAGCATTAGAATACTTTCCAACTAACTCAAGGAATTCTGTTTGCTCAATGCATTTTTCCAGAACCTTTCTTGAAATTTCGTCATCGTCAACTATGATGCAATGTAAAGGCATATCTCAGTGTTTCGATGGTAAAAGTAAGAATTCCTTGCTCTTTACAAAGGATGTTACTTAACTGGTTAAATGAAATTTATGACGATTCTTAGTTGATAGCTAGACATAGCCCAATATCTTCGCAAAAATTTTACATATGAAACAGCTTTTTGCCTTAACGATATTTTGTTTTTCGCTCTTGAATCTAAATGCTCAAGAGGCGAAGACGCCAAAACCAGTAGTGCCAGACAGCCTCAAGCTGTGGAAAAAAGGAGGTGTTGGAAACATTAACTTGAACCAAGTTTCTCTTACAAACTGGGCCGGTGGAGGCCAAAGCTCCGTTTCTGGAGGCGCCATGTTAAACATGTTTGCTAACTATAAAAAAGACAAAGTCACTTGGGACAATACATTAGACCTTGCCTATGGTTTGATTCAACAAGGAGATGGCCCCGTTGTAAAAACGGATGATAGAATTGAACTCAACTCCAAGTATGGACGTAAAGCTTCAAAAAAGTGGTACTACAGTGGCTTAGTAAGCTTCAGATCACAATTCGCACCTGGTTATGCCGACCCCAAGGCAGCTACGCTGGTAAGAATCTCCGATTTGTTTTCTCCTGCCTACGTAATGGCTTCTATTGGTATGGATTATAAGCCAAATAAAAAGTTCACAGCTTTAATCTCTCCAATTACCAATAAAACTACCATTGTGCTTGATCAAACCCTAGCGAATGCGGGTGCATTTGGAGTGACTGCAGCTGAGTACGACGATTTAGGAGTTCTGACCAGCGAAGGCCAAAACGTACGTTTTGAAGCTGGAGCTTTTATCAAAGCAGCCTATAAAACCGACATCATGAAGAACGTTAATTTCCAGACGAAGATTGATTTGTTTGCGAACTACATTGATAATCCAGGAAACATCGATATCAATTGGGAGACTCTTTTGGCCATGAAAGTGAACAAGTATATCACCACAAGCATCAGTACGCACTTAATATATGATGACGATATTAAAGTGGGAGTTGACACTGATGGTGATGACATCATCGATGCCCAAAGAGTGCGTACACAATTCAAACAAGTACTTGCAGTAGGCTTCTCCTACAAGTTTTAAAAGCTCAAGACCTTATTTTTTTCGTTGAGTAGATAAGAATGACGCGCTTTTAGGCCCATATTTGCAGCGACTATGCTAAAGAAGCTTCCTCTTCTGTTAATTGTAGTACTCCTAATACAGCTTAGGGGACATGCTCAACGAGTGTTTAGTTCCGTCCAAAATGGAGATTGGGACGACGCCTCTACTTGGACCTTAGGAGCGGGCACCGGCGGAATATAGGGAATTAGCTATCCAGCGGCAACGGATTCAGTTTACATCAATTCAGGAGATACAGTTTATCTCGACCTTACTAACAACGGGAATGACTATGAGTTTGAAGGATACATGTATGTAGACTCAAATTCCATTTTTAGAAGTGGAAGCGGAACAGGAGCTGCTGATGGCTTTCAAATGATAAACAATTGCTGGATTGACGTTTATGGTGGTTTTTATACTGCAATCGCAGGTGAAGGCCCTGGAACTGTTGGCCCAGCAGAGCGAGATCTTGACATTGAAGACAACTCCATCTTTCGTGTATTTAATGGAGCATATTTATACTTGAGTGATGACTGGTTTATTAGGGATGATGCCTTCGTATTTATTGATAATAATATCTGTACAGAGGTTGATGACGACCTTCAAATTGAAGACAATGCATTCTTGTGTGGAAATGGTGGAGCAAGTATTGGCCTGAGTGCCGCAACTAATACCTTAACTTATGCAAACGGTGCTTCTTCAGCGAATATCTGTTCAGGACTTTCTGTGTTTAGGGGAACTGGAAGCGCTTGTGCTGCATCCGGAACCCTTGTTCAAGCAGGAACAGGACCAGCAGGTTTAGCGCCTGTGGGAGTAGCCGACTTTGCAACGGCAAACAAAAACCTTCTTCAGAATATAGATGTGCTTGACCTAGGTGATGATTATGACCTAGATGTCGACACTCTAGAAATTTTAAGCACTGGTTCCAATGTTGGGGTCTCTGATAAGAATACTTCACAGGGGGGAAGCTTAAGTATAAACAACAACGGAACTGCGTCTAATCCCTTGGACGACTACATTGTCTACACTCCGCCAGCAGGCTTTTTAGGCACTGATGAGTTTTCCTATATCATTGAAGATGAGCAATCATTAAGAGATACAGTATTGGTGACTGTTTTAGTGATTGAATGTGGTACTTACATTGATCTGCAAGGCGCAGGGGTAAATGGCACTGCTACAACCACTTTAACTTTCAGTGATACAACGGAGATTGATTCAATAGTCATGGAATCAGTTTACAAAGGCACAGCTCCTGCAAGTATCACCTTTGCCTCATCAACTCAAAGCATCGTGAATACCACCAACATTGTTGCAGTAAATGGTGGTGGAGGATACTTTAGAACCACCCTGAACTCTTCTGGAAGTATTTCTGCGACTACAACAAATACGACCACAACACAATCTTTGGTAGCTTATGTGTATCGAAGCGGCACAGGCAAAGAGCTTATTTCTGTGAGAGACAGAATCGTAACAGCGCTGCACCTTACCAATTTGAGTAGAACAATTAATATCCCAACTGAGAGTACCGTTAGAAACATTCTCATTGAAGTGCCTATTTCCGAACTTAATAACGACGCGAGAACTGCACTGGTAGAAATCGAATATGGAACAATTAAACGATCACTTGAAGTAAAAGAAGGAGATTTAGGAGCTTCGCTCAAGCTTTTTACTGTGGTACTCGAGGATGTTCCTGGAAACATTTCCGAGTTGACTTTGACCGTAACTTCTAGAACAGGAGGGGCAGGCGATTCTTTCATCGTAGGTGGCGTTAATGTTCAAATTCAATGCGGAGGAAACCCACCAGAAGCCGAAGACATTTTCGAATCTACCATTGTGAATACAGCTAAAGTTGTTGATGTGCTTGCAAATACATTTGACCTTGACGGTAACATCGACACCTCTACACTCACCAATCTTGGTTTGCTGCCACCAGAAAATGGAACACTAGGAGCGTTTAATACCTCAGGACAAGTTACCTATACTCCAGACGCAGCATTTACCGGAGTTGACCAATTTCAGTTTAAAGTATGCGACAAAACGGGTATTTGCGATATCGCAACGGTTTATATGGTAGTTACATGTGCCAGTGGTGATTGGGCCGAAGGAGCAGAGTTTTATAATCTAGATATTGGAGGAACAAAAGAAGGCGGTCTTACTTGGGCTGATTTTAATAATGATGGTGTACTAGATGTCTTAGTCAATACTTCTGATGGTTCAATAGACTCTCGCCTCATTTTTGCCAAACAGCAAGGTAGTTTGACTTTTGAAGATGTAACGGCTACGAATGCGGCTGGTCTTACGGATAACAATCTGGCAAGAACAGCTGTTGCAGGTGACCTGAATAATGACGGATACACTGATTTTGTAAGAAACGCCTTTTCTCGAATTGAAGTCTTTTATAACCAAGGACCGAATTCGAATCCTGCCTATAGTTTTGGAGATGTTGATCAAGACCCGAATGTGGTTATTACTACAATTTCAGGTGGAATGAACGTCGAAGGAATGACTTTAATTGATTGGAATCAGGACGGTTGGCTCGATCTTGTTTTTGATAATGACAACAACGGCTCTGAAGTTTTCGAAAATGACAAAGACGGAACATTTACACTTCAAACCCCAGGAACAGGTGCAAGCCAAACAGGTTTCCCTGCTTCTTTAGGTGATAACGGTGATTACGCTGCAACTGCAGATTGGGATAATGATGGCTTCGTTGACGTAATTTTTAGAAAAGATGCAACCAACGCTAATGGGGTTGATCTCTGGAACTTTAATGAATCCACCGGAAGATTTGATGCAGTCGCAAGTCCGAATATTCAAGCAGATGGAGGAAACAAAGGCGCTGTTACCTTTTGTGATCTTGATAATGATGCGGACCTTGATTTTATTTGGACGGATGGACAAGGCACCGCTAATAAAATCTATACCAACTCTGGAGGAACGTTTAGCCTAAACTCTACACTTTTAACCTCTGGTTCTATCGACGAATGTGATTGCGCAGATGTTGATAATGATGGCGACTTAGATATTTTCTTGGGAGATAACAGTGGGGATAGCTGGCTCTATATAAATAACGGAGCACTCTCCTTTACCCAAACAAATGGATGCTAAGACCCTAATGGAAATGTTGAAGGAAGCGAGTTCGTAGACTTTGACCAAGATGGTGATATGGACCTCTACATCAACATTGCAGGCGGTGGGAATCAGCTTTGGGTTAATACGAAAGACAACGACAATTACCTTTTCATTGAGCCACGTATTCGACTAGCAAACGGACAATACCGAGCAGCGCTTGGAGCGAATGTCCTACTAACGAATTGTGATGACGATACCTTGCTCTTGCAAGAAGTAAGTGGTGGAAGAGGACATGGTTCTCAAAAACCAGCAGTACTCCATTTTGGACTTGGAACAGACGGTCCTGATGAGGCATATACTGCGGTTGTTTATTTCGCCGATTCTAGTGGAACCCGAGATACAGTTTCGGTCAACTTCGTTCCTTCTCAGTATTCTGATCAAAAAATGATTGTTTACCAGTCGAGTCCGGATAATAATAACTGTAATGAATTAGATGGTGATGGAGTTATAGATATAGCTGACATCGATACCGGTGGAGATGGAATCTTAAACGATGATGAGACTGCCTTAGGGATAGTTAGTCCGTATGTTGACTCTGATTTTGATGGAACCTACGATTACCTCGACGAGGATTTTGCACAATGTGGAACCTTCACAAATGGAGTGTGCTCTAATTTTGATCGAGACGGCGATGGTATTGCTGATTTCCTCGATTTAGATAGCGACAATGACGGTTTAACTGATGTAAGAGAAGCCGGCGGTACTGATACGGATGGCGATGGAATAATCGACAACAACAATTCCGACACGGATGGTGACGGTTATCCAAACTCAGTGGATTCTGATGATGGTGGAACAGCATTGACGGATGCAGATTCAGACGGTGATGGAGTAGAAAACCGCTACGATGCTGATAGTGATGCGGACGGAATTCCTGATTTAATTGAGCTTCAAACTACCGCGGCATTTGTTGATTTAACAGGTACAGATACTGATGGTGATGGGATCGACGATCGTTTTGATGTTGACTGCACACCCTGTGGTGGGGTAACCGGAGCGAGCATCACTGCGACCAACACTGATGGCGCTGATGAGCCAGATTATTTAGATACAGATTCTGATAACGATGGAATTACCGATAACGTTGAAGGCTATGATGATGACTATAATGACGTAGTGGATACAGCACCTTCCGGAAACGATTCAGACGGTGATGGAATTGATGACTCGTACGATGACGACGGAGTTGGAACAACAAACAATGGTGGACCAGGTAATAACCAAACCCCTAGCTCATTCCTCGATACACGTCCAACAACTACAGAAAGAAACTGGAGAGAAGAGCGCGCTCCAATTAGAACCGCAGCTGGCAGTTTCACCGTTTCAGGATTCTTATGTCCAAACTTATCAGGATCCGATTGGATTGATGTGACAGACCTATTAGGAAACATTGTGTTTTCTATCAATCCAAATGGGAACAACTTGGGAACAACATGTTGGGGGTGTAAATATCCTTTCAGGTGTCCCTGCTGTTAGAATTGACACCAACGGTGGATACGGAGAGTATATTCTCAATAGAAATTTCTACATCGACCCAACAACAGATCCTGCAAGCTCAGTAGACCTTAGATTCTATGCTTTAACAACCGAGATAAACGATTTGAGAACAGCAGCAAGTAACGATGGTTTTGCCATTGGAACATTCCAATCATTTATTGACGACTCCTTGAATATCACTCAATCAGAACCTACTCCTTTGAATTTGGATGTGACAGATAATGGAGCAGTAAGTGCAAGCTTAAAAAGCCCAGACAATCAAGTGTACACTACTTCGGGATATGGATTTAATGTGAGCTCAGATGATCTTGGTGAGTTTGTTCCATTCTTTACACCGCGTTTACCTAATGCCCCACTTTCACTCAACTTGTTGAGCTTCACCGCCACCAAACAAACAGAAGAAGTGAAGCTTAACTGGACGGCCATTCGTTCAGCCGAAACCAAGTTCTATGAAGTGGAACGCTCAAGCGAACTTAAGAATTGGAGCATTTTGGGTAGCCGAATTGCAGTTGGTCAACCGGGTGAGTTAGCCATCTACAACTACCTTGATGAGGCACCAGAAAAAGGAGAAAACTACTACCGATTGAGAGCCATCGATCTCGATGGAGAAATTGATCATTCCGATGTTCGTTTGGTAAGCTTTGATGCTAATGATCAAGTTCAGAAATTAGCCATCTACCCTAACCCAAGTAACGGAAACTTCCAAATTCTCGGCCTACCTGTAAGTGATTATGATCTAAGGATTATTGACGCACAAGCTAGAGTGGTTTATTTAGAAAAAGGAAGAAACGCTAGTGTGTTTAAGAGTCCATCTAAGTTGGCTCCCGGAGTTTATCAGATTCAGATTATTGGAGCTGAATCACAAGTTCTTCCTTTGATCGTTCGCTAGCCTGAACTAGGTAATCAAAAAGCATCTGTTTAAAAGTAGCTAAGCTACAGGCCTAAATCAGGGTCAATATTGCAAATCTTTGATTTATGATTCAAAAGACGCTAATATTTGCGCTGCTATTGGCAGTGGTTTCATGTGTTCCAGCTAGAAAGGTGGAAGAGATGCAGACTAAGATGGATAAGTGTGAGGAGGAGCGTTCTCAACTTGCCAAAAAATCACAAGATCTTGAGACTAATTTATCTGAAGCTAATTCTGAACTGGAAGTACTTAGATCAGATGTGAAACAACTTCAGGATGACACTACACTTCTTGGACGCTCATATAAGCGCCTAACAAAGCAATATGACAAGCTCAATCAAATTAACGATCAGCTTCTGAACAAGCAACGAAGAAGCATGGAATCAAGTGAAGCCGAAAACCGCAAACTCATGCGAGAGCTAATGGCGGCACAAGAAGATCTACAGATTAAGGAAGACATGCTTAGGCAACTTGAAAGAGATCTGAATGCTAAAAAAGCGGATCTAGATCGTTTGGATAAAGAGCTTCAGGAAAGAGAGAAGAAAGTAAAGGAACTGCAACGTTTAATTGATGAAAAAGACAAAGCAGTAAAAGCCTTGAAAGATAGGATTACACAAGCCTTGTTAGGGTTCAAGGATAAAGGTCTAACTGTAGAAACTAAGAATGGAAGAATCCAAGTTTCAATGGAAGCCAAACTTTTGTTTCCTAGCGGATCTACTTCTATCAACCCTGATGGAAAACAAGCTTTGATCGACCTATCTAAAGTGTTGGAAGGACAAGAGAACTTAACCATCTTAGTAGAAGGTCATACTGATACTGATGAGTTTAGAGGTCGAGGAGAAATAAAAGACAATTGGGATTTGAGTGTAATGAGAGCCACAGCGGTAGTTAAAATCATGCTGGGTAATTCAAAGCTAGACCCCATGATGTTAACCGCAGCTGGAAGAGGCCAGTTTGTTCCTTTAGACGAATCGAACAGCCCTGAGGCCAAGGCAAAGAACAGAAGAATTGAGATTATTTTGACCCCGAATCTTGATCAACTTTTCGAGATTCTGGAAAACTAAGAGCTTTCAAATCAGCCAAAGAATTTCCTAATTTTTGTACCTATGAGAAGGCGGCCTTGGTCGCCTTTTCTTGTGTAAACTTATTCAGCGATTGTTCTTAGTATCGTCTTAGATTTGAGGGGTGCAATACCGATGGCAAATAAAAGAGCAAGCCCCAGAAGCTGAACAGCTGAAGCTTCAAAGAGCATTAGGCATTAATCGAGTTACCGCACAAATTTTACTTCAAAGAGACATTAGAAGTTTCAATCAGGCTAAAGACTTTTTCAGACCCGATAATCACAAACTGCACGATCCTTTTTTGATGAAGGATATGGGCAAAGCGGTAGAGCGCCTTCAAGCTGCTTTGGAAGAAGGTCAAGGGGTTTTAGTCTATGGAGACTATGACGTGGATGGAACCACCTCAGTAGCCTTAATTTGCTCCTTCTTCAAGCAGATAGGCTTTGAACATTTCGACAGTTACGTTCCCGATCGATACAAGGAAGGATACGGTTTGAGCAAGCAAGGGATTGATTACGCATGCGAGAAAGGATTTTCACTGATGATTTGCCTTGATTGTGGAATCAAAGCAATTGATCAGGTCGCCTATGCAACTGAAAAAGGCCTGGATATCATTATTTGTGATCATCACCGACCTGCTGAAGACTTACCTAAGGCCTACGCTATTCTCGACCCCAAACAAAAGGACTGCGATTATCCCTATAAGGAGTTAAGCGGTTGTGGAATTGGATATAAGCTGATCACCGCATGGTCTGAAAAGTTCGATGTAAAACTTAACCAGGATGGCTTAATTGATTTATGTGCCATCAGCATTGCCTGTGATATTGTTCCCCTTACCGGCGAGAACCGAATTCTCAGTGCCTTAGGGCTAGCTTCTTTAAACGAAAAGCCTAGACCTGGAATTAAGGCCATGCTTGAAAAGGCGGGTAAAGGGGATGAGCTGGAAAACACCAATTTGGTTTTCATTATAGGGCCGCGAATCAATGCAGCGGGCAGAATTAAACATGCAAAAGAAGCGGTTTCCCTGCTGCTAGCAGAACAACAAGAAGAAGTGCGTGAGTTGGTGGAGGCCATTGAAGCCTACAATCTAGAAAGGCGCGAAACGGATCAGCAAACAACCAAGGAAGCTTTGGAAATGATTGAAAACAGTGAGTTTTTGTCTAAGGCGAATTCAACAGTTGTCTTTAAGGAAGATTGGCATAAAGGGGTGATAGGCATAGTGGCTTCCAGAATCATTGAAAACTATTATCGTCCAACAATTGTGCTTACAGAAACAGAAAAAGGAAAGCTTGCCGGATCGGCAAGGTCGGTTCACGACTTTGACGTTTACCAAGCCATTGAAGCCTGTGAAGAAGACCTCATTCAGTTTGGAGGGCATAAATATGCAGCTGGGCTCACCATGGAAAAGAAGAAGCTCAATTCATTCCAGAAGCGTTTTGAAGAGGTCGTGAGTGCGAGTATAGCCGATGATCAAAAGAACCCTTTTGTGAGTATTGACCTTGAAATTGGCTTTGATGAAATTTCAAATAAGTTAATTCATCAAATTGCTCAGATGGCTCCATTTGGGCCTCAGAATATGAAGCCAACTTTCATTACCAGAGGCCTCGTTGATGAAGCTTCTAAGTTAGTAGGCCAAGATCGAACACATTTAAAGCTAAAGCTTCGGGAGCTCAAAACAGATATTGTGATGGAGGGAATTGGCTTCAGCTTGGGTGAATGGATAAATCACCTCCATGCAGGGAAGCCCATTGACCTGGCCTACAACCTAGAATTTAATGAGTGGAATGGCAGAAAAAGAATCCAATTAATGGTGAAGGATATCAAGGCATCCGAATAAGCCATTGAACGACTATCTTTGCCGGCCTTTGTTAAGCGAATACAATGAGTCAGCAACTTTCAGAACAAGAAGAAGTACGTAGAGCAGCCCTAGAGGAGATGCGCTCTATGGGAATCGATCCATATCCAGCGGAAGCCTTTGAAGTAAATTGCACAAGCAAGGAAATCAAGGACAAGTTCAAGGACGAAGGTGATTTTGCTGAGCTAAGCATTGCGGGACGTATCATGAGTCGCCGCGTAATGGGTAAGGCGAGCTTTGCGGAGATCATGGATGCCGAAGGACGAATCCAAATTTACGTCAGTAGAGATGATATCGCTGATGGCGAGGATGTGAGCATGTATAATACTGTTTTCAAGCGTCTTTTGGATATCGGAGACTTCATTGGCATCAAGGGCTTTGCTTTTAAGACGAAAGTTGGCGAGACAACTATTCACGTCAAAGAACTTAAAGTTCTTTCAAAGTCCATTCGACCTTTACCCATTGTTAAGACGGATGCTGAGGGGGAAGTGCATGATGCCTTTACAGACCCTGAATTGCGATACAGACAGCGATATGTTGACCTTGTAGTTAATGATGGGGTGAAAGAAACCTTCATGAAGCGCAACAAGATTTTCAGTGCAATGAGAGATCATTTTAATGGCCAAGGTTATGTGGAGGTAGAAACTCCAATTCTGCAACCAATTCCTGGAGGAGCCGCTGCTCGTCCTTTTGTGACTCATCACAATGCTTTGGATATGCCACTTTACCTCAGGATTGCGAACGAGCTCTATCTGAAGAGATTGATCGTGGGTGGTTTTGATGGTGTATATGAGTTTGCCAAAGACTTTAGGAACGAAGGAATGGACCGAACTCATAATCCAGAGTTTACGGTGATGGAAATCTATGTTGCCTACAAAGACTACAACTGGATGATGGACTTCACTGAGGAGATGATCGAGAAGGTAGCCATGGCGGTGAATGGAACAACCGACATCAATTTTGATGGTACCGAGATTAGCTTGAAACCGCCTTTCAAAAGAATCTCCATGGCCGAGGTCATAGAAGAGCATACTGGGTTCAATATTTTAAGGAAGTCGGAAGAGGAAATTCGCGAATTCTGTAAAAACAATGGTGTTGAAGTTGACGACAGCATGGGAAAAGGAAAGATGATTGATGAGTTGTTTGGTGAAAAGTGTGAATCGCACTATACCCAGCCGACCTTCATTACAGATTACCCTATTGAGATGTCGCCGCTTTGCAAAAAGCACAGAGAAAACCCAGAACTTACAGAGCGATTTGAGTTGATTATTAATGGAACCGAATACGCAAATGCCTACTCGGAACTTAACGATCCGATTGATCAACTGGAGCGTTTCAAAGATCAATTAGAACTCAGTGAAAAGGGAGATGATGAAGCCATGTTCATTGATATGGACTTTGTACGTGCCTTGGAATACGGAATGCCCCCTACTTCGGGTATGGGTATCGGCATCGATCGTTTGGCGATGCTTCTAACAAACAATACGAGCATTCAAGAGGTCTTGTTTTTTCCTCAAATGAGGCCGGAGAAGAAGGCAGAAAAAACCATCAACGTTCAAGTAGGTCTAGAATGGAATCCAGAAGTGCGAGAGGGTGATGACAGCCTGACAGATAATGAGCGTAAAATACATGATATACTCGAGAAGAATGGGGGTCGAATGGGTTTAAACGAGCTTAAATCCATGGTTGGTATAAGTAATAAACAATGGGATAAAACTATCAAGAGTATGAGGGCTGAGCGATTCATTGACGTTACGAAAGACGAAGAGGGTCTCTGGGTTCGGATCGTTGGTTAGCCATAAGTTGTCGCGGTGCAACCAAGAAATTTAGGCTATAGTTTTGACACCTAACTATTAGGTTGTAACTTTTCCGTCCTTATGAGCTCTCTACTAGTTAGTATAATTCTAGCACTAGCTATTTGTATCTATCAGAGATATAGAGCAATTTTGAAGGGTATTGCGAATTAAGCATCAGGACGATTTGAGGACAAAAAGAACCAAATTGAAGTGGTGCTTCAGCCAAAATGGTTTTTGTATGTTTCATTTCTACAAATCATCGGGGTCATCATAAGCGTTATCATCCTATGGAAAAATTACTCTTGGTGGAGCTTACTTTTTTGCCAGCGCTCTTGGTACTAATAAGGATTTTAACAATAATTCACATTCCTTCAAAGCGTTCAATGATTCTATTCTTTAAGCACTCTATAGAGAAAAGACTCTCTGGATCTTTCACTACTTATGAAACTGGGATAATTGAATACGCATATAAACTTACGCAAGAAGCGGAAAACACGTACAAGAGGATAAATTGAAATAAAACAAACACACTGATGTCCTTTAGTTAGAGATGGTTTAGTCCTTTAAATTTTCTCATTTTATTTTTTTGAACTGCATTGGTTCATAGGGTATACCACTGATTCACTGAAAACTTCCTTCATCTTTTGCCATCACGTTATATGTCTAATTGAAACTTGTATGGGCTATTATTTTTAGAGATTGACTTATTACCGATATTTTTCTTTCTAAGGGTTACACTAATCGGTTAAAGCTAGTTCCTTAAAATTAAGGGCCAAGTGAATAGGTTGTAGCGCAAAAGCTAAACTTTCTATGGTGTTCTCATATTCTCAAACTATCTTGAAAACCAATACTCATTGATTAAATTTGAGCAAACATCGTATTCTCATGATCTACATAATATATATAGTTGGAACCATCTTCTGCCTATTGGGCGCTGGGGCATGATCAGTGCTAAAAGGGCGAACTGGCATCTAGGGGTTACCTTAGGAAGCTTATCATATTTGGTAACTGGGATTTTATCAATGGTTTTAGAAGCATGGTGGATTTTATTAATTGGTTGGGCATTATCCTTGGTGATTAGAAGGGTTTTCGGTGACCCATATAGATTGAAATAAATGGAGGGGTTTGACTGGTTTAAAACACTACAATCCATAGGTATAGTTGGGTCAGTGGCAGGAGTTTTTGTGTTATTCAGAAAAGACAAGATCAAAGAAAAGAAACTCAATACTCTAGATGCCCAGGTGGAACAGTTGGAAAAACATACAGCGATTTTTGAGGCGCAGCTGAAATTTCGAAAATGAGGATGGTCGAGTAAAGTTGTATAAACACATTTAGACCTGCTTAGCTATTCTTGCTACCAATGCAGCTTGTTTTCCCTCCTTTAAATGGAATTTTGAAACTTATGACCTCCTAGATTGTATAAATAGCGAACATTGTAGTAATGAAACATTCAATCTGGTTCGCGCTTCTAGCGATAATTACACTTTCATGTAACAAACAACCGACTTGTTCTGATGGAATCCTCAATGGGAGTGAAATCAAAATCGATTGTGGAGGTTCATGTGATGTATGTCCTTCTTGCTTTGATGGAATTCAGAACCAAGATGAGGTAGCTATCGATTGTGGAGGTGTTTGCACTGCCTGTCCAGCTCAATGGGAAGAAATTAGCCTTGGAACATCAAATAGGCTCAAAGACATTGCCTTCTTTGAAGATGGCTTAACAGGCCTGATTATCGGTGAAAATGGAAGCTTACACAGAACTACCGATGCTGGTGATTCTTGGACAAAAATTAACCAAAGCTCAGAAAATCTTAATTCGATTTATATTCAAAATGGTATCGCCTACATATCTGGCAGATCACTCATACTCATAGGAAGAAATAAAGGGGCCTCATGGCAACAAAAGTCGGCTCCTATTAATAACTGGAATGATCTCTGGTTTTTTGATGAACAAAATGGAGTGATGGTCGGAGATTCGCTTTGGGCTATTCGTACTGTTAATGGAGGAGATACTTGGATAAGTGAGCTTCGTGATTTCTTTGATCCAACACCTTTAGGCAGTGTTTCCTTTTTAAGTGACCAAGGTGGGTCAGCTGGAGCTGAAAGTCGTCTCTTCATTACATCAAATGGTGGAAAGAGCTGGAATATGGCATCAACAAATGCTGATAGTATTGGCGGTATGGGCCCAATAAGTGATGTGGTAATGGTAAATGCGAATCGAACAATTTTAGCTGCCGACAGAGGGATGTTTGTTAGCACAAACAATTTGATTTGGCTCAATAAGGGTTATGAAGCAAAGGCTGGTAAGCTCGATTTTAGAGAGAGTGATTGGTTGTACGCTTGTGTAAACCGTGCCGGTGATCGCGGACTTATTTATTATTCGTCTGATGGAGGAGTTTCTTGGGAAAGAGAAAACCTACCTTTTGATGCCCCCGCTCAAAATGCCGTTGCTTTTATAGATGACAATAGAGCCATTTCCGTTGGAAATAATGGATCAGCCTACCTAAGAATTAAAGAAGTACCCTAGGCCAAATTGAGCCTAGTTAGTCGAAAGCCCTACATTTGACCTTCTTAATTTATGGCAGATAACCCCAAAATAGGAATTATAGGTGGTGGTAGTTGGGCTACCGCAATCGCTAAAATACTTACCCAAAACGTTGACCATGTTTATTGGTGGATGCGTAACGGAGAATCAGCGACCTACTTTAGGAAATACCAAAGAAACCCGAAGTACCTACCCTCAATAAAATTTGAAAAAGAGAAGGTTACCGTTATGACCAACCTCGAGAAGGTGATCCAGAACAGTGATGTGCTTTTTATGGTTCAACCTTCTGCTTTTTTGTACGACATCTTTGAAGGGATAAATCTTGATGGTTTAGAGGACAAGATGGTGGTCTCGGCTATCAAAGGGATAATTCCTGAATACAATGCCATTCCGGCCAGGTATTTTCACAAAAGCTTCGGAGTACCTTATAGCAGCATTGCAGTAATTGGAGGGCCTTGTCATGCCGAAGAGGTTGCCATGGAAAAACTATCCTACTTGACCATCGGATGCCAAGATGAAGACAAAGCGGAGATGATCAGTAAATGGATGGATTGTCGCTTTATAAAAACCACAATTTCTGAAGACATTTTCGGCATTGAGCTCGGAGCAATATTGAAAAACATCTATGCAATAGCCGCCGGAATTTACCATGGTTTGGGTTATGGAGATAATTTCCAAGCCTTGTTAATAGCCAATGCAGTTCAAGAGATGGAGCGTTTTGTTGGCAAAGTCAGCAGTGTTTCTCGCGACACTCAAATGAGTGCATACCTTGGTGATCTTCTGGTTACCGCATACTCTCCTTTTAGTAGGAACAGAACTTTTGGATCCATGGTTGGTAAAGGCTTTTCAGTAAGATCAGCACAATTTGAAATGAACATGGTAGCAGAAGGATATTATGCCGCAAAAAGCATCATGGAAATCAACAAAAAATTTGAAGTAGAGATTCCAATTGTTGAAGCTGTTTATCGTGTGCTTTACGAAAAAATCACTCCGGTGATTGAGATGAACCTGCTTACAGAAAAGCTCAGATAACTATTTAACGAGCTTCGATATAGCCTTGAACTCAGGGCTTCCTGAATCTTTACATAATTCAAATAATATCGATTCGGTACTTGCAATTCGCACCCCTTCTTGTTTCATGCGCTCAATGGCAAGGTCTTTATCAGTTGCAAAACGCGAGGAACTGGCATCTGCCACCACAATTGCCTGATGACCGGCGGCCTGTGAATCAATGGCAGTTTGTAAAACGCATACATGTGATTCAATCCCGCATAGAATAATATTGCGTGTATAGTGCTCTTCGATCTTCAGCATAAACTCTGCACTCCCACAACAAGAAAAGCGCATCTTTTCTATGCTCTCGAAAGAATCCCACAATTCTGAAATTTCCTCGATACTCGATCCAAGCCCTTTTCTATATTGCTCTGTCACCAAGGTTCTTAAACCTAACTCCTGGCAACCTCGAATCAGGGTTCTACACTTTTTGAGCATTTCCTGATTGTTATTGATATGAGGAAATAACTTTTCCTGAATATCAACTACTACTAATAAGCTTTCATCGCGATTGATTCTCATGATACCTCTTTTCTCAAATTTAGAGAATAAAGGAATAAGAACTTGGCTTTTTACAGAGAATGAAGCTGGACTGCCTCGAGCGTTTCAGATTGTGTTTGGCCGATGCGTGCTCTCATGATTTGAGCGAGAGTTTCGGCCCGTGTTGCACGAAATTTTTTAAATGAACCAATCATGAGAGGCTCAAATAGTTTCATGATGATTTCGCCAAATCGTTCTCCAAGTCTAAATTCCTTACGACCGCCAATAAGTAAGGAAGGGTGATAAATGACCAGGCAATCAAAGTCTAGTTTTTTAAGTTCGAGCTCCATTTGGGCCTTAACTCGATTGTAAAAGAACATGCTTTTGGTCGATACTCCAATTGCAGAAATCACATGGAATTTACTGGCCCCATTTGCTTTCGCCCACTTTGCAAAATTCACAACAAAGTGAAGGTCAACTTCTTCAAATTTCGCTTTTGAGCCAGCTTTTTTCATCGTCGTTCCTAAGCAGCAATAGGCAACATGCAAGGGCTCCACTTGGAGCTTCAAATCACTAAAGTCTACTTGGTGATAACTGAGCTTTTCTGCTTGAAGTTCGCCATCACGCCTTCCTAAAGCATGAATTTGCTCAAGTTGAGAATCATCGGTAAGGCCTTTCAACAAATGACTGCCAACAAGACCTGACCAGCCTGCAATTGCTACTCTCATGATACCTCTTCTGGTGCAACCCAGTCTCCGTGTTCCTTGATGAGGTCAATCAAGGCATCAACGGCATTTTCAGATGGAATAGCTCTTCTGACGACTTCCTTTTCTTTATAAAGCGAAATCTTTCCTACACCGGTTCCAACATAGCCATAATCAGCATCAGCCATTTCTCCAGGACCATTTACGATGCAACCCATAATCCCAATTTTGACCCCCTTGAGATGGCTTGTGCGTTCTCTAATTTTGGCTGTAGTTTCCTGCAAATCAAACAAGGTTCTTCCACAAGAAGGGCAGGAAATATATTCTGTCTTGGAAATTCTAGTTCGAGTAGCTTGGAGGATTCCAAATGCCAAACTGTTCAATTCCATATCTGAGCCTGAGTTTTCAGCGGCAATAAAGACTCCATCTCCTAAACCATCGATTAAAAGCGCTCCAATATCAGCACTTGCATACAGTTGAAGATCTTCAGAAGCCATATCCTTATAAGCTCTGCCAATAACCACTGGAATATCTATTTCTTGATTGATCAATTCAAAGAACAACCTTCTCTGTTCGGCTACACCATGCGTATTGTAGGTGTCAATCAGAAGAACGGCCCTTGTATCCACTTTCAAGGCCGCTAAAAATTCAGAATCGAGTTCTTCTAAACAGGCATAAACGAAATTAAGTTCGCTGCTTTTCGTTTCAGAGCTTAAGTATTCGGCTTTATTCAGGAAGGGATAATGTCTTGCTTTAGCTTGATCCTTCTGCCACTGCTTAAACATTTGCACAATCCCAAGAGTTCCTGGAATCTCGAAGTTCACTTCATTGTTTCCAACAAATACATAATCGCAGGCTGCATCGCTAATATTCCACTTGTCGAGAGGAACGGAGTAACGATACCCCAAAGGGAAAAAACTAGCTGGGCTAATCTCCTTTTTCAAAGAATAATCTGCCATCACAATTGGCACATTGGAGGCCCCAATATTTTTCACTGCATTGCTTTTTCGCCTTTTGTACTCAAAAGGGTTTAAAGGATTTTCATCAATTGCAGGGATGCTTGCATGCCCAAGCCTTCCATTGACTTTTTCCGCCAAAGTTTTTGCAACTGGGCACTCAAATTCAGGCTCTTCTGTGAGTGAAACTCTAATGGTATCACCTAAACCATCTTCTAATAAAGTACCAATTCCAACCGCAGATTTGATTCTCCCATCTTCACCTTCGCCTGCTTCAGTAACCCCTAGGTGCAGCGGGTAATTCATGCCTTCTTGAATCATCTGATTCACTAACAGACGATAGGCCTGAACCATGACTTGGGTATTGCTGGCTTTCATTGAAAGCACGATATTATGGTAAGATTCATCTTCACATATCCGCAAAAACTCCATGGCTGATTCAACCATTCCTTTTGGGGTGTCGCCATAGCGGCTAAGAATTCTGTCGGACAATGAACCGTGATTTGTACCAATCCTCATGGCCGTTCCATGTTCCTTACAGATTTGTACAAGGGGAGTGAAACGCTTACGGATTCTTTCTAGTTCTTCTTGGTAAGTATCATCGCTGTATTCAATGGTTTTGAATTTTTTCGAATCCGCGTAATTCCCGGGATTAACTCGAACCTTCTCAACGATTTGAGCGGCTATTTCTGCAGCATTAGGAGTAAAATGAATATCAGCACAAATCGGGGTAGTATAACCTCGGTCGTTGAGCTCTTTTCTAATATTTTCTAGGTTTTGAGCTTCACGTTTGCTAGGTGCAGTAATTCGCACAAGCTCACACCCTGCTTCAATCATACGGATAGATTGCTCGACAGTGGCTAGAGTGTCCATGGTATCGGTTGTAGTCATAGACTGAATACGTATAGGGTTATCTCCTCCCATTTTGAGAGAACCGATACTTACTTCACGAGTCTTAAACCGTTTGTATTGAACTAGGTCAACACAGTATTTCTTTAAATCAACAAGAGCGTTTTGTTCCATGGCTAACAAATGTAGGGATACACCTTTGGAGAACCTGAAAATCAGCAAAATGTTCAGGAATTTTGCTCATAAGCTTAAGCGAGCCAGCGTTCTCTAAGCTTTTTTATCATCTTTTTACCGCGTGGACTCTTGCTAACCCCATTGGCCATGACGGTTAAGAATATAAGAAGCGCCCCTCCATAAAAACCACCGGACATCAATTCAGAATCACCAAAAAATACCAAAGCCAAAATAATTGCGTAGATCGGCTCCATATTAATACTGATGCTCACGGTAAAGGGAGTAAGTGTTTTCATTACTTCAACGCTAACAACAAAAGCAAAGGCAGTACAAATGATGCCCAAAATCAGAAGATAAACCCAATCTATGTCGGTAGGGTATTGAATATCAGATATTTGACCTGACAGAGCAAAATAGATAAGCATTCCGATCACCCCACCTAACATTTCGTAGAGACTGATTCGGAAGGCACTGCCATTTTTGATAAAAAGGCCATTCAGAGTCCCAAAAAGTGCTGCGCAAAAGGCTGAAATCAAGCTGAGAATAATCCCTAAACGAAACTCATTTTCAAAATTAAAAACCATTAAGAGGCCAGAGACAACTAGCAATCCAAAAACAACCTCGGTAGTACTCACCTTGCGTTTAAATAAAAGTGGTTCGATAAAAGCAACAAATAGAGAAGTGGAAGCGAGGCAAGTGAGCGTTACAGAAACGGTAGAAACCTTTAATGCTTCAAAGAAGAAAGACCAATGCGCGGCGATAATAAAACCTGTCGCCAAATAGCGGATAATTTTAGCGCGCTCTTCTTGGATTTTTCTTCCTGAGATAAAGAAGAAGAGAATTAGGGAACAAAAAGCAACGCCCATTCTGAACAGCACAATGCTACCTGAATCGATACTGATAATCTTGCCTAAAACACCTGTAAAACCCCAAATAAGGATTACAAAATGAAGCAGGATTGGATTCCTATATCTCTGAAGAAAGGTTTTCAATTGCTTTTCTTATCCTCAACTTGAGATACCCCAGCAGAAACAATGAACTTCATAAACTCTGCAGCATTTACATCGAGTTTCCTCACATTTTCTTTTGGAACGATAAAAACATTGCCAGACCATGCATAGGAGTGAGGTAAGTAAACCGCTACTTTATTGTCAGAAATATCAAGTTTCGATAAATCTTCTCTAGTCAAGAATCCAGGCTTTTCAAAGTCATATTCGTCGCTCAATTTCACCATCACAGGTTGGTTGAATGTTTTCTTCTTGCCAACAAAGGCTCCCATAAGGTCATTCACAGCATTATAAACCGTCTTGATTAAGGGTGCGCGATCCAGAATTTTCTGGAAATAAGTATAGACAGGCTTGGCAAAAATTGTGTTTCCAAGCACCCCTAGGATGGTCACCCCAACTAGCAATACCAAGGCTCCAATTCCCGGAATATCAAAAGGAATAATGCCATCAACGAGAAAGAATAACTGAATAATGATGTAAGCGGTTACAGCAACAGGGGTAACAAAGAGTATTCCTTGTAGAAAATAGGAGATAATTCGTCTGATAATACTTCGGTCTTCGCTCATGGCAACAAGTTTGAACAAACTTAGAGATTAGCTAAATGCGAGCCTTTGGAATTAATCAATTTTGATTTTTTCTTTTTCAGCTTTAGTCAGGGATTGATAAACCAAACGATGAGAGGCTAGGATTAACTCCTCTCTGAACTTATCGCTGATTTCTCGATTGGAAGACTCCACTGTAACCCAATGTTTCTTATTCATATGATATCCAGGGTGAATACAGTTGTATCGTTCTTGAAGTTCAATTACAGTTTCCGGAAGTGCCTTAAGATTGAAACTTTCGAAGCCATCAATGTCACATGCGGTGAACATCTTGTTGCCGACCTTAAACACGAGTGTATCTCCACCAAAAGGAAAGCCTTCTGAACTTCCGGGTAAGGAAAGACAAAACTGTCTAAAGTGCTCTACGTCCATAATGGCTAGAATCCGTAGTCGTCGTTATCCATGTCGAAGTCCTCTTCACTCAGTTTCGGACTTGGCTTAATTCTGCTGAAGCTATAACGTTCATAAACGCCAATTTCATCATGGATTTCTTCAACTAAAGGAAAGTTGGTTACTGGATCAATAATGATTACAATTTTCCTTGCATAGGCATTCGGAAGTTTGATTTTATGCCCTGCTGATACGTCGTCAAAGTCATCAATGTCTTCGTTTTTGTCTACGATGAGGTAATCGTTCAAGAATAGTCGATCTGAGATATCGAGTATATTTTCTTCTCCCTTAATGATGTAGTCTTTGTATTCAAAATTGTAGACATCAATAACAAGCTTATGATATGCTTTACCATTGATAATAGTGTCTTTTCGCAGTTTAAAAAAGTCTCCAAAATTGTCCCCAACTGAATTAATCGAATTAGAAAGCACCTCACATATAAAGTGAAAACCTGCATCGTGTAAACTGTGATGATGGTCTTTTCGCATGAGCCATCCTTCAGGATCAAGCCTTAGGTTAATGTAAGGAAACCCATTTGGATTTATGAGTGCATCTCCGTTAAACATGCCATCACCGAAAAGAATTTCAGCTCCATCTTCAGGCTTCTGAACCTTCATGTAGATTTTTCGAGGTTTGTATTGGTATTTAAAAAGCGCCTCAGTGCTGCCTAACTTTCCATCAATTCGCTCTTGAGAATTCACCACATAGGTGTATTGATTGTGCTTATTAATTGCGTCAATCATTTTTGTGATAATAAGCCTGGCCTCCTGGTTTGAGTTACTTGAGGGAGCTTGTGAACTTGCAACAAAGCTGAGCAGCAGACAAATAATACTAAGGGTTCTCATCGAAAGTCAAAGGTAGAAATATGTATGCTTTGTGAAATAGCTAATTTTGTGTCGTGAAAGTATTGGCCGTCATCCCTTCTCGCTATGATTCATCTCGTTTTCCTGGAAAACCACTTGTCGATCTAAAGGGCAAATCGATGATAAGAAGAGTTTATGAGCAGGTATCAAAAGCTCAAAAAATTGATGAACTCTATGTGGCAACAGATGATGAGCGAATATTTAAAGAAGTTGAATCTTTTGATGGACAAGTAGTCTATACTTCTGCTTCTTGCAGAAATGGCACCGAACGCTCAATTGAGGCACTTGAAAAGATTGGAGACTTCGACTTATTGTTGAATGTCCAAGGAGACGAACCTTTTATCCATCCAGAAGATTTGGACCAATTACTTGAGCTTTTTAATAATCCTGAGGTAGATATTGCCAGCTTGCGCAAACCAATTGAAAAGGAGGAGGACTTCAGAAATCCCAACAGGGTAAAAGTGGTAAGCAACGAATTTGGAGAGGCAAAGTATTTTTCAAGAAGCCCAATTCCATATTCTGAAAAAGGGATTCCTGACCAAGCATTCATGCATGTTGGGGTTTATGCCTTTCGAACGAACATCCTAGCCAAATTGAAAGACTTAAAACCAAAGGCCATTGAGCTAAGTGAAAACTTGGAACAACTGCGTTGGTTGATGAGTGGCTTCCGAATATTTTTGGCAGACACCGATTATGATCCGATAGGGATCGATCACCCGGAAGATTTAGAAAAAGCTAGGGCCTTAATACACTAGGTTTTTAAAGGATTCCTTACCTTCGAGTTAATGAATTTAGAAGCACATATTTGGGAGCTCCTCTTGGAGAACGAGTGCGTGATTGTACCAAATTTTGGTGCTTTTGTGGCTAATGTGAAGGCTTCTGAATACCAAGCGCTAAATCAGAAGATATATCCCCCTTCAAAGTCAATTAGCTTCAACAACAAATTGCAGCAAAATGATGCTTTGTTGGCCAATCGACTATGCCAATTACAGGGCTATTCATATGATGATGCGCTAGCATTTATCCATTCGGAAGTGGCTCGATGGAAAGCAATATTAGCACAAGGACAAAAAATTAAGTTCGAGTTTTTAGGAACCATTTTTATTGATGATAATCAAGCTTTGAGGTTTGATCCAAATAGAACTAGAAACTTACTCTTGGATTCCTATGGCCTCAACCCAGTAAAACTTTCTAAGCTCGAAGTAGAGATTTCAGAAAGAGCGCCGGAGCCTCCAAAAAGTGTGGAGAGGCAAAATAGAATTACCGCGACAGAATCAAAAAGACCCTACTACCGAGTGCCAAAACTCATGTATCTGCTGCTGAGTTTTCCATTCTTACTCTACCTATTGTGGCTGTCAACTCAAACCAATATTTTTCGCCAGGAAAAATTCATTATTTCTGACTTGAATCCCTTTAGTTCTAAGATATGCGCAACATATGAGTTTAGAAATTCAAGTCCTAGTATAGTTTCCGTTCCAGAGCTTGAAGAGTCTAAAATAGAAGCGCTGTTGAACAAAGAAGCCAATTACAGTTTTGCAGGGGTTTCTTTCGAGCGTTCAGAAATATATCCAAATGAGAAACGCGGATTCTTTGTCCGTCTGAAGTCAAAAACACCAAGAATTTCAACCGAAGTGAAACTTCAACTTAATACTTCAGGAGTGCTCAAATATCACCTGATTTCAGGTTGTTTTTCAGAGAAATCAAATGCTGAACGAATGGTCAGAAAAATGACAGCCTTTGGTTTAAACGCTTCAATAATTGATCAAAGGCGAGGCTTATATCGAGTAAGTGCGGCAAGCTTTGCAAGAAAAGAAGAAGCCCTTGCGAACTTAAGCTCAGTAAGAGAGAATTACGCCGATGGAGCGTGGTTATTGATCAAATAAAAAAGGCCCCCAAAAAGGAGGCCTCTACTCAATTTTAAATTTTCTAATGCTACAAGTAATGCTTAAGGAAGTTGCTATTTGCTTTTTTCCTTAGGTTTCTCAAAGCCTTCTCTCTAATTTGACGAATTCGTTCACGAGTGAGGCCAAGACTGTTGGCAATTTCTTCTAGTGTCATTGGAGTTTGGCCATTCAATCCGAATGAAAGCCTTACTACATCAGCTTCTCTTTTCTTAAGCGAAACGAGTACTCGTTCAATATCACGACAAAGTGATTCTCTCATCATTTCGTCTGATGGATTCTTAGAGTCGGTATTGCTTAATACATGCAACAAGCTATTTTCTTCTCCATCAATAAGCGGAGCGTCCATTGAGACTTGTTTCTGAGAATAGGTAAATAGATCGGAAACGCTATCTGCATTTGTTTCTAGGTACTCCGAAATTTCGTCGTTTGAAGGAGCTCTTTCGTGCTCTTGTTCTAGTTTACTAAATGCTTGAGCAACTTTTTGAATAGCACTTACCTTGTTTAAAGGCAAACGAACAACTCTCGAGTTTTCTGCAATCGCTTGCATGATGCTCTGACGAATCCACCATACTGCGTATGAAATGAACTTAAATCCTTTTGTTTCATCAAAGCGCTTGGCAGCGGTGATAAGGCCAATATTACCTTCTGCAATTAGATCTTCAAGTGTCAGACCGTGACCTTGATATTGTTTTGCAACGGAGATCACAAAACGTAAGTTAGCGTTAACGAGTTTGTTAAGCGCGAGTTGATCACCTTGCTTAATTCTGACAGCTAATTCCACCTCTTCATCTGCAGTAATCATTCCCTCTTTGGAAACATCACTAAGATATTTGTCGATTGATTTACTGTCTCTGTTGGTGAGCTGTTTGGTTATTTTTAGTTGTCTCATTGACGGATGCGTTAGGACTAGGTGGGTTAAAACTAGTTAATTTTTTTAAAGCTCGAAATGTTTATGCAGCGAAAGTACCTCAAATCCGCTTTGAACAGAAATAAATTTTAAGCTCTATGTAGCTCGAACAGGCTAATCTCAGGAGATATTCCAACTCTTCCAGGGAATCCGATATAGCCAAAGCCTCTGTTTACATATAAGTAGCGGCCATCTTCTTCATATAAGCCAGCCCACTTGGGGTAGCGGTACTTCACTGGGCTCCATTTGAAATTCCCGATTTCAACACCGAATTGCATCCCATGCGTATGGCCTGATAAGGTTAAATCAATGTCTTTGTTCTTCTTCACTTCCTCATCCCAGTGTGATGGATCATGTGACATGAGAATTTTGAAATCATTTTCATTGGTGTTTTGATTGGCAAGCTTTAAATCACCAAACTGTGGGAAAGGAGGCACCCCCCAGTTTTCTACACCGAGCAACTTAATTCGTTCTCCATTTCGCTCAATACTTATGTTTTCATTGAGCATCAGCTTGAATCCGAGTTTGTCGAAAGCCTGTTTTACCGACTCGAAGTTCTTCTCTTGTTCACCTTCTTGCTCATAGCGGCCATAGTATCCATAATCGTGATTACCTAAAACGCCATATTTCCCATCCTTGGCTTTTAAGCGTTTAAAGATCTCTTCCCATCCTTCGGTTTCCACGGCGTAATTATTTACTAGGTCTCCAGTGAACAAGATGAGATCAGGCTCGAGGTCATTAATCATTTTGATACCGCGCTCAACTTCTTTGTAATTGTTGAAGAAACTTCCCAAATGAAGATCAGATATTTGGACAACCTTGTATCCTTTAAAAGCGCTTGGAAGCTTTTTAAAACTGAGTTTATTTTCAAAGACTTTAAAGTTGAAACGACCCCAAATGATTCCATAAAGAATGGAGATGAAAGGGATGCTAGCGATGATGATTCCAATTTTGCTGATGAAGTCCAATCTTGAAATCGACCGTCCTTCAATATTCTCCAGATTGGGGCTAAATGAATCAAAGAGTCTGATAACGAGGTTTACCACATCTTCTACCAAGTGGAACATGCCAAAAACAAGCTTAGGCAGTAAAAAGAGAATTAACAATCCGAATCCAGTGTAGAAGTATTTGTAATTCGCAGGATCAGAAAATTGACGATAACTCAAGACAGAGGCCAAAAGCCCTACTAGAACTCCTAAACTGATGAACCAATAAGTTCCGTGAAGAAGCTTTTTTGTTAGGCTACTTTCTATGCTAGAAGTGAGTACCTTGATGCCTTTAAATACGTAGAGATCTACGAGAAAAAGCACTGCTAAAAGAATAACGGCAAATAGAATTGGTGATGATCTCACAATAAACCTGAAGTGTGATAGCTTTGCACCCTTCACTTTGATGACGAGTTTGAAACCTCAATATTTTGATATTGTTCAAATAAACTAAATGGATTCGTTTACAGACATAAAAAATTTAGAAAAGCCGAAAGCAGTTCTTGTTGGTCTAATAAACCGTGATCAAAATGAGGCTCAGGTTCAGGAATACCTTGATGAGCTTGAGTTTTTAGCCCAAACAGCCGGTGCTGAAACTATCCGAAAGTTTACCCAAAGGCTTCAAATGCCAGACGTGAAGTTCTTTATCGGAAAGGGAAAACTCCAAGAAATAAAGAGCTTTATCAAAGAAAATGATGTCGAAACAATCATATTCGATGACGACCTCTCGCCATCACAGATGAGAAATATTGAAAAGGAACTGAAGATTCGGATCTACGACCGAAGTCTTTTAATCCTTGATATTTTTCAGCAAAGGGCGAGAAGCTCTCAAGCCAGAACCCAAGTTGAATTGGCGAGATATCAGTATTTGCTTCCTAGGCTTACTCGAATGTGGACTCACCTTGAACGTCAACGAGGGGGCACTGGAACCAGGGGAGGAGCTGGAGAGAAAGAAATTGAAACGGATCGAAGGATCATTAGAAATAAAATTTCCCTTTTAAAAGAGCAGCTCAAGACCATTGACAAGCAAATGGCCACTCAGAGAAAAAACAGATCACAGCTGATTAGAGTGGCTTTAGTTGGTTACACCAATGTTGGAAAGTCAACGATCATGAATATCTTGAGTAAGTCGAAGGTGTTTGCGGAGGACAAACTATTTGCCACTTTAGATACTACAGTTAGGAAAGTGGTTATTGGGAATCTACCTTTCTTATTGAGCGACACAGTAGGGTTCATTAGGAAGCTTCCTCACCAATTAGTTGAGTCCTTTAAATCAACTTTAGATGAAGCCCGGGAATCTGACATTTTAATTCATGTAGTGGATATTTCCCATCCGAATTTTGAAGAACACATTGCCGTTGTCACCAAAACTTTATCGGAAATGGGCGCTGGTGATAAGCCTTGTATTATGGTATTCAACAAGATTGATCAATATGTGAACCGAGAGGAAGATAGCTTCGATTTCACTGGGAACACTAAGCAGAATGTGAGTTTAAGTGAACTTAAAAGCACTTGGATGGCTTCCGAAAAGGCAAAGAGTATTTTTATTTCAGCCAAGAAACAAGAGAACTTAGGAGATCTAAGAAAACTGATGTACGAAAGCATCAAAGAGATGCATGAGCAGCGCTACCCCTACAACAATTTCCTCTTTGATTATTACGAAGAAGAATAATTTAGTGTCGAACGATCATTCGCTCAGTAAGTAGTCGCTCACCTTCAAGAACTACCTCAAGGAGGTACAAACCATCTTCCAAATTAATCACATCGAGTTGCTGTTTCGTGCTCTTGAAAACCAACTCTCCAAGTGCGTTGTACACGTAGATTTCGCTTCCTTCAGAAAGGCCATCTATTTTTACAAAGTCAGAACTTGGATTAGGATAGATCTTTATTTCAGATTTTGCATTTTCTCCGAGCCCAACACGAGTTCCCAAAACAATCGTTGTATCCTTTGAGCACATATTAGCATCGCTTACAGTCACTGTATAGTTACCTCCAGCAAGACTATTCACATCTTGAGTAGTTTGGGTAGTTCCTGTCCATGTATAGTTATAAGGAGGGGTTCCTCCGCTAACTTCTAGGTCAATTTCGCCATCATTTTCCAAAGGAGATTCCAGCACAACACTGGCAGTTATTGATATTGAGTCGGGTTCGGTAATAACCACAGTATCGGTATAACTGCTTGAATTGATGTTATCAGTAATGGTGAATAAATAAGAACCTTCACAAAGGCCAGTAACAACATTGCTTGTAGAACCACCTGCATTTGCATCCCATTGATAACTATAAGACCCGGTTCCACCAGCTCCGGTAATTGTAGCCGACCCATCGCAATCTCCGTAACACGAGGTTTCAACAATTTGAGAAGGAAAGCCAAATACCTGACTTCCGGCCTTAATAAAGCCTGATATCAAATTACCAGCCGCATCTGCTTCTGCTTCCATAACGTAATAGCCTTGGTTTTTTGCTATCCATTGGTAACGATTAACTGTATCAGTTAAAGTTTGATCGGGGTTTGTTGGAAAGCCGGTAATTACATTTCGCAAATACACTTCTGTAACGGTTACTTCCTTTGTGTATTGACGCAAGGTTTGATAGCTTCCTACCGGAAGATTTAGTGTTCCATAAGCATCAAAGCTCACTGTATTGGTTTGAGTTCTAACCGCTCGAATTTTATCGATTATTCCACCTAAAATCAAGGTGTCGATGGTAGTATCCACTACGCCTACAGAAGTGAATCCATCTTGATAATTTGCTGGAAAGGATATGAATTTTAAGTCTGGGGTGATGTTCACTGGTGTCACAAATCCTTGCCCTAATAAATCCGCAGCAATACCATCTAGCATTAATGAATCATTGTTGATTTTGAGATAAACACCTCCAATTGCACCTGATAGCGCAAGGTTCGAATTAGGAAACAGGGTGTCAAAAGGAGTTTGATAAGGAGGGGTTTGACTGGGCTCCACAAATAGGATAGTATCCAATCCTGTTACATTGATGGAGTTATAATTCCAAGTTTGCATCCCAGTGCCTCCAGTGCTTAGTCCACTCATATTGTCATCCTCTAAGATGAAGAATACGTCACCTCGTGAAGGAAAGTCGGTACGTGTAACTGTAATCTGTGCTATTGATTCAACAATGAACAGAAAGAATAGCGTTGAGAGTAAAAGGATTTTTTTCATGGTTTTCGTTTGTACAAAGATATACGATATTCCATATCAGGAAGTTTGGAGCAATTCACATAATTTATGGCAGAGCATACACACAAAAGCTATTTTTGAAGTATGGATAGCATTCGGCAAGAGAAAGTAAATGCGCTGCTTGTGCGCGACATTAGTGAGATTATTCGAGAAGAAGGGAGTGCAATATTGCCTGGTGTTATGATCAGTGTAACAGAGGTAAGAGTGAGTCCAGATTTGGGATACGCAAAGGTATTCGTGAGTTTTTTTCCGACGAATGACAAGCTTGAGGCCATCGAAACTCTTCAAAAGAGAAGTGGGGAAGTAAGGTTTAAATTGGGTAAGAAGATCGGGAAACAAGTGCGAGTGATACCAGAATTGAACTTTATTCTCGACGATTCTATTGATCGTGCGAATAGAATAGACGAACTACTTAAGCCTTGAGGCTTCCATCATTCATAGCAAGGAGGTATTTATTCTCCAAAAAGTCCCACAATGCAATAAACATCATTAGCCTCATCGCGGTGATTGGTATCGCAGTAGGCTCTATGGCATTGGTAATAGTACTCAGTGGATTCAATGGCCTTCAAACATTGGTTGAAGGAATGTATAGTTCCTTTGATCCAGACTTGAAAGTGAGAATCAAGAAGGGGAAAACCTTTTCAGAAGATTCCATTTCTTGGGAAGAAATCCAAAATATAGAAGGAGTAGCTGGGCTGAGTAAATCGCTTGAAGAAACGGCACTTTTACGCTACAAAGAGAAACAGAGTTTTGCCGTAATTAAGGGAGTAGATCAAAGTTTTGGAAGCCTGTCAGGAGTTGATACTTCCATTTATGAAGGATCATATGCGCTAAACTATCAAGGCAAAGACTTCACTGTAATGGGTTATGGTGTAGCCAATAAACTTCAAGTTTACACGCGGAACATCTATGATCCCGTGGTGGTTTTTGCAGCAAATAGGAAAGCAAAAATCAGTGCGAATCCAAGTACTGCATTCAGAACGGAAGCAATCAATGTTTCTGGTATCTTTTCTATCAATGCAGATGTTGACTTCCAATATATTTTGGTTCCACTAGATTTTTCAAGGAAGCTTTTCGATTATGAAGGGCAACTGACCAGCATTGAAGTTCATTTGACAGAAGAAGGAAATTCAGAGGCAGTAAAACTGGCGCTGGCAAGTATTTTAGGCCCTGACTTTGAAATAAAATCCCGCTATGAGCAAAACGAGCTGTTGTATAAGACTAACCGCACAGAAAAATGGATCACTTTTTTGATTCTTAGTTTCATTCTTGTGATTGCAAGCTTTAATCTCATTGCCTCACTTACCATCCTCATCCTCGAAAAGAAAGAAGACATTGCAATTCTTCGGGCAATGGGAGCCGATAAAGCTTTGATCAGCAAAATATTTTTGAGAGAAGGACTTTACATTTCGTTGTTTGGTGGAGGCATTGGGCTGAGCTTAGGCCTTTTATTGAGCTTGGGTCAGAAGTACATTGGTTTTATTCGACTCGGAGCAGACAGCATTGTGGAGTACTACCCCATGCAAGTGAATGTATTAGACTTTAGCGCGGTGCTCGCTACGGTATTAGTTCTTGGTTTTCTAGCTGCTTGGTTGCCTGTTCGCTTCGTTTTAAGGAAGACATTGGTATAGAAACTTCCGAATTCCGGTATACAATTCATCGGGGTTTTCAAGAAAAGACATATGTCCGCCTTTTTCAAAAACGAGAGGAGTAATTGCATCGGAACTTTTCATTTGAACCGCAGAACTTGACCAAGGAATGACCGGGTCCTTTTTTCCAGCAACGAATAAAATAGGGTAGGGTGGAAATTTGAGAATTATTTCTCGTGAGCTTCTTGATTTCATCCCCTGAATAGAAGCAATCACGTATTTCTTGTTCATTTTCAAGGCTTGGTGAACCAAGCCTTTAATTTCTGCCTTCAATGAGCTTCTGTGGTGTTCTTGAAATAAAAGAGGAATACTCTGTCTGATAAAATGTTGTGGTTTTGCTTTGCATAAAGCAATGCCGCGGTCGCGGTTAGCCTTTCGAGCACTTGAATCAGCACGAGCTGTTGAGTTTACCAAAGCCAAGCCTTTTAATTTATCTGGATATTTGTCGGCAAAGGCCAGAGCTACATAACCCCCCATGCTGTGACCTACCAAGACTACTTTACGCTTTCTCAGTTTGATCAAGACGAAATTGACAAGAGCTGCTTGAAGCTCCATCGCATGTGAGTAGCCTATTCCATCTGTTGCTCCGTGACCGGGAAGGTCAATAAGTATTGGGTTAAAATGCTTCGAAAGCTGGCTGCAGAGAATGAACCACATATCAGAGCTTTCCAAAAAACCATGCAAGAAAACCACTGGTCTTCCGAATTTTCGGTGATAAACTTTTACCTGTGCACCTCTGAATTCAAATGTGCTTGTTTCCATTCTCAGGATCGGTTCATCAAGCCTTCTATTTCTTCAATTTCGACCGGAATCTTCTTCATCAAATCAAAAGGCGCAGCATCGGTTACAACAAGGTCGTTTTCAATACGCACTCCTAAAGATTCTTCAGGAATGTATATTCCAGGTTCACAAGTGAAGACGTTTCCTGCTTGAATTGGCTCAACCCAGGAGCCTACATCGTGGGTGTCTAAACCGATATAATGTGAGGTGCCATGCATGAAATACTTCTTGTAGGCCGGCCACTCAGGCTTTTGGTTTTTGATATCAGTTTTATCGATTAGCTTCAAACCAAGGAGTTCATTCTCCATAAGTTTACCTACTTCAACGTGGTATTCTTTGAGGCTTGTGCCTGGGCGAAGAAGTTGTATTGCTTCTCTTTGAACTCGCAATACAGCATTATAAACTTCTTTTTGTCTTGGACTGAATCTCCCATTACCAGGAACACAACGGGTTAAATCAGCATCATAATTTGCATACTCAGCCCCTATGTCCATAAGGATGAGATCACCATCTTTAACCTGTTGGTTGTTTTCAATGTAATGCAATACGCAAGCATTAAAGCCACTCGCAATGATCGGTGTATAAGCAAAACCATCAGAGCGTTTTCTTATAAATTCATGAATGAGTTCTGCTTCAATCTCATACTCCCACACTCCAGGTTTAATGAACTCCAGAACACGTTTGAAAGCTGACTCAGTGATGTCACAAGCTTTTTGCATAAGCTCAATTTCTTCAGGCTCTTTTACCGCTCTTACATTATGCATGATTGGACTCAAGCGCTTGTATGAATGTGCCGGGTAAGCTTCTTTGCACCACTTAATGAATCGATCTTCACGTGTTTCTGTTTCCACTTTAGCCCTTAGGTGCTCATTGGTATTAATGTAGATATGTTCTGCTTCCGACATTAAGGTTTTGAAAATGGTTTCAAATTGATCGAGCCAGTATACCGTGCTGATGCCTGATGTAGTGAAAGCTGATTCTTTAGAAAGCTTTTCGCCTTCCCAAATGGCTATGGTTTCATTAGTTTCCTTGAGAAATAAAATTTCTCGATGCTTAGGCTCTGAAGCATCGGGGAACATTACCAAAATAGATTCTTCCTGATCTACACCACTGAGATAGAAAATATCAGAATGTTGCTTAAAGTTTAAGTTACCATCTGAACTGGTAGGGTAGATGTCATTGGAATTCAAAACTAGGAGCGAAGAAGGAGCTAGGAGCCCGGAAACTTTCTTCCTGTTTTTTTCAAATAATTTTTTCTCTATTGGTAAGTACTTCATAGTCAAATTTATAAGTTGCTCTAAGCGCTTAAGCTCTCACATTACGAAGAAAGCAATTTCGTAAAGAAACAGATACAATTCAATTTAGAACTTGTGAATTTCAATGCTGAGATTAAAGAAGAGGCACTTTAGCTGCCTAAAATTTACGAACCAAACTGCGCTATACTTGTTTATCTCAAACGAAAGCAAGAGGAAATCACGATGTTCACAACATTAATTATTACTCTTGTTATTATAATAGCCTAGGGAGTTTAAATTTGTTCCCTACAAACTGAAAATTATGAGTTCGCGAGCAGGATTAATAAATTCATCCATAGGCCGAAAGCTTTGGATGTCACTTACAGGGTTATTTCTCTGTTTATTCTTAGTGGTCCATTTGGCTGGAAACCTCCAGCTACTCTGGGGAAGTCAAGAAGGATTTAACGAATACAGTAAGTTTATGACGACTTTTCCTCTGATTCAGATTTCGTCATATTTACTCTATGCAAGTATATTGCTCCACGCAGTTGATGGCTTGATGCTAGCAAGAGCAAATAGTGCTGCACGCCCAGTCAAATACAAACACAACAAGCCAGGTGAAAATTCATCATGGTCGTCGAGAAGTATGGCACTTCTTGGAGTAATCACTTTAGTGTTTCTCATTATCCATATGAGAAGTTTCTGGTTTGAAATGCATTGGGGTGATATCGGCGTGGATGCTTCAGGAAATAAGGATTTATATACTGTTACTGTTACTGCTTTCGAGCAGTGGTGGTATAGTTTACTTTATGTTGTAGCCATGGCAGCGCTTGCATTGCATTTATCTCACGGCTTCCAGAGCTCATTCCAAACACTAGGCTTAAGCCATCCAAAATACACACCAATTATCAAAACTGTTGGAACAGTGTTTTCGGTGATAGTTCCGTTGCTTTTTGCAGCAATTCCTGTATGGCTCTACTTAAACCAATAATCTTAAAGAAATGGCTGAATTAAATTCAAGAATTCCTGAAGGTCCATTAGGTGAAAAGTGGACGAAACATAAGAACAATATTCGCCTGGTTAACCCTGCGAACAAGAGACAAATAGATGTAATCGTAGTAGGTACAGGTTTAGCAGGAGCATCTGCTGCAGCATCTCTAGCAGAACTGGGATATAATGTCAAGGCTTTTTGCTTTCAAGATAGTCCACGTCGTGCTCACTCAATTGCAGCTCAAGGAGGTATCAACGCAGCGAAGAATTATCAAAATGATGGTGACTCTGAATACCGACTTTTTTATGATACCATCAAAGGTGGAGATTACCGCTCACGTGAAGCGAACGTTCATCGTTTAGCAGAAGTTTCTACAAACATCATTGATCAATGTGTGGCTCAAGGAGTTCCTTTTGCAAGGGAATATGGTGGACTACTTGACAACCGATCATTCGGTGGTGTGCAGGTGTCAAGAACTTTTTACGCTAAAGGTCAAACTGGACAACAGTTACTATTAGGTGCCTATAGCGCCATGTCTCGACAAATCGGAAAGGGTAAAATCCAAATGTATAGTCGTCACGAGATGATGGACTTAGTGCTCGTTGATGGAAAAGCAAGAGGAATTATTGCTCGCGATTTGATTTCAGGAGAAATTGAAAGACACAGTGCACATGCCGTTTTGTTGTGTTCTGGAGGATATGGTAATGTATTCTTCCTATCGACCAATGCCATGGGTTCTAATGTAACCGCTGCATGGAAAGCGCACAAAAAAGGAGCGCACATGGCAAACCCATGTTACACACAAATTCACCCGACTTGTATTCCGGTGAGCGGAACACATCAGAGTAAGTTGACTCTAATGTCGGAGTCATTAAGAAACGATGGAAGAATTTGGGTCCCTGCTAAAATAGAAGATGCGAAAGCAGTTCGAGCAGGTAAGTTAAAGCCTACAGATATTCCGGAAGAAGACAGAGATTATTACTTGGAAAGAAGGTATCCGTCATTCGGAAACTTAGTTCCTAGAGATGTTGCCTCGAGAGCAGCGAAAGAAAGATGTGATGAAGGCTTTGGAGTGAACGCAACGGGTGAGGCAGTATACCTTGATTTTGCTAGTGCTTTTGAACGCTATGGTTCTACTGAAGCAATTCGATTGGGTATGCATAACCCCGATAGTGCTACCGTTCAAAAACTTGGAAAGCAGATCGTGAGCCAGAAGTATGGAAACTTGTTTCAGATGTATGAAAAGATTACAGCTGATAATCCATACGAAACGCCAATGAAAATTTATCCAGCAGTTCATTACACAATGGGTGGTCTTTGGGTTGATTATAATTTGATGACTTCTATTCCTGGATGTTATGCTCTTGGTGAAGCTAATTTCTCTGACCATGGTGCCAACAGATTAGGAGCATCAGCCCTGATGCAAGGTTTGGCAGACGGATACTTCGTTATTCCTTATACAATTGGAGACTTTTTAGCGGATGATATTCGCACAGGTGCTATCCCTACAGATTCAAAAGAATTTGATGAGGCCGAGTCAAAAGTGAAAGAAACGATTGATCACCTTATGTCAAACAAGGGGACTAAAACAGTTGACTACTTCCACAGAAAACTCGGTAGAATAATGTGGGATAAATGTGGAATGTCTCGTGACGAACAAGGACTTAAACAGGCGATTTCAGAGATTCAATCATTGAGAGAAGAATTCTGGAAAGATGTTCGAGTTCCTGGAACTCAAAATGAATTCAACCAAGAACTTGAAAAGGCAGGTAGAGTAGCAGACTTTCTCGAATTAGGTGAGTTGATGTGCTGGGATGCCTTGGATAGAAACGAATCTTGTGGAGGTCATTTCAGAGAAGAGTATAAAACTGAAGATGGAGAAGCCCTTCGTGACGATAAGAATCACGCTTATGTGTCGGCTTGGAAGTTCAATGGAGAACCAAATGATGCTGAATTAATTAAAGAAGAGCTTGTTTTCGACAATGTTGAATTGAAAACAAGAAGTTACAAATAGTAGAAAGAAAAGACATGGATTTAACCTTAAAAATCTGGAGACAAAAAGGAGCCAATGATTCTGGAAACTTGGTTGATTACAAAGTATCTGGTATCAGTGAAGATCAATCTTTTCTTGAGATGCTCGATTACTTAAACGATTCGCTCGTTGAAAAAGGAGATGAGCCCGTTGTTTTCGACCACGACTGTAGAGAAGGTATTTGTGGATCATGCTCACTTTATATCAATGGAGAAGCTCATGGACCAGGAAGAGAAATTACTACCTGCCAACTTCACATGCGTGAGTTTAAAGATGGAGATACCATTTACATCGAGCCTTGGAGAGCAAAAGCATTCCCAGTAATTAAAGACCTAGTAGTAGACCGTTCTGCCTTTGATAGAGTAATGTCTGCTGGTGGTTTTATTTCGGTGAACACTTCTGGAAACACTTTGGACGCTAACGCTATTCCAATTGAAAAAGAAGACGCTGATAACGCATTCGACGCAGCTACATGTATAGGCTGTGGTGCTTGTGTTGCAACATGTAAGAATTCTTCTGCGATGTTGTTCGTCTCTGCAAAAGTTTCTCAGTTTTCTCTTTTGCCTCAAGGAAAAGTGGAAGCAAAAGAAAGAGTCTTGAATATGGTCAACCAAATGGATGATGAAGGCTTTGGAAACTGCACAAACACAGGTGCTTGCGAAGTAGAATGCCCTAAAGGAATTTCACTAGAGAATATCGCACGAATGAACAGAGACTTCTTAACTGCAAGCATTTCTTCAAACAAATAAGTCGAGGAGCTTAATTGCTTAGTTAAAGACAATACATTTGAGCCCACAAGATGAAATTTAACGGCTCAATTACATCAAAACTTCCAAGGGTAGGGACAAACATCTTTACCCAAATGTCAGCACTTTCTAATCAAGAAGGGGCTATTAACCTATCCCAAGGTTTTCCTGATTTTGATTTAGACCCGAACCTGATTGATTTGGTTCGTCAGAAAATGAGTTCAGGGCTTAATCAATATGCTCCAATGCAAGGAACACTAGCATTGCGGGAATCAATTGCAGCTAAGCTTTATAATACATATGGAGCCGTATACGATCCAGCCTCAGAGATTGTAGTTACTGCGGGAGCAACCCAAGCGATCTACACTGTAATAACTGCACTAGTGCATGAAGGAGATGAGGTAATCATGTTTACTCCAGCATATGACTGTTACGCTCCCGCAATTCAACTTTCGGGGGGAGAGCCAGTTTATGTTCAAATGCACTACCCAGACTATGCTATAGATTGGCAGGAAGTGAAAAAACTGGTGAATCGACGCACCAAGATGATCATCATCAATACCCCTCATAATCCATCAGGAAAAGTCTTAGGTCCTAGCGACATGGATGAGCTTGAACGCATTACTGCAGGCAACGATATTTTAATCCTTTCTGATGAGGTATATGAGCATATCATTTTCGATCAAGCTAAACACGAAAGTGTATGCAAGTATGAGTCACTTAGAGAACGAAGTTTGGCAATATATTCCTTCGGTAAAACCTTTCACTGTACCGGTTGGAAAATGGGATATTGTGTTGGGCCAGAAAACTTGATGAAAGAATTTCAAAAAGTGCATCAGTTCAATGTTTTTGCTGTGAACCACCCTATCCAAGCAGCACTTGCAGACTATATCAAACACGAGTCAAGCTATAATACAATCGCTCCATTTTATCAGGAGAAAAGAAACTATTTCGAAGACTTATTATCTACGAGCAGGTTTGAAGTAATTAAGTCGGAAGGCAGCTATTTCCAACTTGTATCCTACAAGAATATTTCCGACGAAATTGATACTGACTTCTGCGTAAGACTCACTAAAGAACGCAAGGTGTCAGCAATTCCAATTTCAGTCTTTTATCACAATCCAGTTCATGAAGGCGTGATTCGGTTTTGCTTTGCTAAGAAACCAGACACTTTGAAAAAAGCTGCTGAAATACTATGCAAGATCTGAAGCTCACTTTAGTTCAAGCCCATCTTTTCTGGTCTTCTCCAGAGAAAAATAGAAATCATATTGAAGGATTATTAAGTCAACTAGAACATGTAGGCGACTTGATTATTTTACCCGAAATGTTCAGCACAGGTTTTAATATGGAGCCTAAAGAACATGCGGAGAAGCAAAGAGGTCCAACAGAGGAGTGGATGAAGAAAATTGCCCAGAAATACGATGCGGCAATTACTGGAAGCATAATCGTAGAAGAGGATTCGAAATTCTTCAACAGGTTACTCTTTGTTACACCCGAGGACCAATCCGTTAAATACGACAAGCGGCATTTGTTCGGAATGGCGGGCGAACACGAGCAATATTCATCAGGATCTGAAAAGCTAATTGTTGAATGGCGATCTTGGAGAATAAGACCTTTGATTTGTTACGACTTAAGGTTTCCGGTTTGGGCGAGAAATAGAAACGACTACGATTTGCTAATCTATGTTGCAAACTGGCCAAAGCCAAGAGCCTCCGCTTGGGATGCTTTGCTTAAGGCGAGAGCTATTGAGAATTATGCTTATTGTGTGGGAGTGAATCGAATAGGGGAGGATGCTAATGACATCGTTTACGAAGGAGGGTCCATAGCCTATGACCCCAAAGGAGAGGCAATATCAAAAGCTTCGAATGTGGAGCAGCTCATTCAGTGCACCATAAGCAAACAAAGCTTAGAAGAATATCGAGCGAAATTTCCAGTACATCTGGACGCGGATGATTTTACAATCAATCCTTAGGATTCCAGTCTGCCTCAAAGTCGAATCCTTTTTTGAGGCTAATAACATCAGGGTAGTAGTATACTTTTTCGGCCTGTCTTTTTTCTAAGTAATTTCCAGAAGTCCAATACCCATTGCGGTTAGCATCTCGTATTAAGCGCAATCCATATTCTCCAACTGGGAGATCTTTAAAAACGAATGATTCGGAGTCTTTAATTCTAGCGATGGCTTTTCCTTTAGGGTTGAGTAGGTCGACAATAATATTTGGACCAGCATCGCTTAAAACTTTAATGTCGGGAGCGTCATCAGGCTTATATACTTCAAGAGAGCCTACACTCGAGTCGGAATAGTAAATCGGATTGAGGTAAAACACTGAATCTGGAATTAAGAATTTGTATTTCCCGTTGAGTGTATCGGGAAGTTCAGCAGAAAAGTCGTGATAGCTTCGAGATTCAAGTAGTAACTTGTGTGTGTCCGTTTCATTGAACAACCATAATTCAGCCTTTTCTTGAGCCGAAATTTCTCTGTAGCTCGTGAATTGAATAGCGCTGCCCATTTCGATTCTTTTAGAAATTTTTGGAAAGCAAAAGCGTGCGTTGGAGTCAAGGAAGTTCTGAACCAGATAGAAAGTGTCTGAAACAGATTCGTTCAATTGAACCCTTATCTGCAAACTGTCTGCTAATTCTCGGCCCTTATAGTTCAAGTTTAAAAACACACTGTCAAGGCGAAAGTCGGTATCATAATCCTCCAGGAGGATGTCAAACCCAATACCCGATACTTTTAAGTCCCAAATTGGCTCACTAAATTTCAATTGAATATGATGCGCATCAAATTGGCGATAGTCTTTAACATAGGCCAATGAGCTTTCCTCTTTAAAGAAGTAGAGCTTTAAGCTGTCGTTTCCTGGGGCTATTCGCTCTTGGTTGAACCCGATGCTCTCCGAGGGCATGCTAAAAAGGTAGTCGGCATTTTCATCTACTAGGCCAACTATTTTAAAATCGAGCTCAGCAGGGAGGTAAGCGAAATTGAATTGACCATTTTCATCACTCTGAACAAGGTAATCAGGCTGATCTTTGTATGCTAGGCTATCACCTTGGTTGAGGTAAAGCATGACCATTGCATCTTTTAAAGCCTCCTTAGTGAATGCATCGAAAAGCATTCCTTTAACGTCACCTGAATCAAGAAAAGGCCCAGTTGAGAAAACCCAAATATTTGAGTCGAGCACATTGGATTCATTTAAATCTCGAATCCCTTTTCTTAAGCTCAGAATGTAAGTTGTATTCGTTTTTAGAGAATCAGCGAACTCGATGATTAGCTTTTTTCCTTTAACGGTGGTTTCAGAGCCTTCAGGGAGTGGAGGACTAATGATGAGTTCGTTGTTGATTTGTGTACCAACTACATACTCGTCAAATTCAAGGCTAAAGAATGACTTATCGTAATTGGTCTCCCCAAATTCAGGTTGGGATTGAACAACTTTGGGGCCTTCGGTATCTTTAGCACCACCACTGGGCAGGCCAGTTTGAGCGCAGGAGGCACAAATCAATAATGCGCTAAAGTAGATGCTTGGTTTCAGAGCTCTTCGTAAGTAATGCGCAAATTGCTTCAAGGTATTCTTTATCGGTATTGTCAAAATTAGAGAGATGCTCACTATCAACATCGAGGACAAAAATGGTGCTATTATTCTTTACTACAGGAATTACAATCTCTGAATTTGATTCAGCCGAGCAAGCGATATGTCCTGGAAAGGCATTTACATCATCAACGACGATGGTCTTTTTATCAGATGCAGCTTTCCCACACACGCCTTTGCCTAGGCTTATTCGGGTACAAGCTAGAGGGCCTTGAAAAGGGCCGAGCACAAGCTCTTCTTTTCGATTAAAATAAAAACCTACCCAGAAAAAAGAAAACTCTGATTTCAGAACGGCACATAGATTAGCCATATTGGCTATGAGGTCCTTTTCGTCAAGGAACAAGCTCTCAAGCTGCGGTATCAGAGACTGGTAGCGCTCCGCCTTTTTTAAGCTGCTATCGATATTGATTTCCAACATGCCGTAAATGTAAGCTGAGTTCCAGTTATATAGCAGATTTCAGCGAAATTTTTCTTATTTTAGCGCGCTTGCGAAAAAAAACTTTGACTCAAGAGGCAACCAATTGGAGGCACTTGCGTCTTAGAGGTGCAAAATAGTCACTATACACTTAAAATGAGGATGATGAAAAAATTAATTGCGGCGATTTTCCTAATGACTGGACTAATCGGATTTAACAATAAGGCAGAGGCTTCTCACGTTGCCGGTGCGGATATTACATACGAATGTTTGGGGGGAGATACCTACCGAATCATGTTGAACATTTTTAGGGACTGTAGCGGTATTGCCGCTCCAAGTACAGCTGCTGTGAATATCAGAAGTACCTGTGGAGGATCAGCAAACGTTTCTATGGCCTTACAAACTGCGCCTTTTGTTATCGACGGTGATACAATCACACCGAACTCATCTAATGGTGCGATTGAAGTATCTCAGCTTTGTCCACAAAGAATTACACAAAGTAGATGTAATGGTTCTGGTCAGCCTTATCCTGGGATGCAGCAGTATGTATTTATAGGTACTGCGATTTTGCGCCCAAAATGTAACACATGGACTATCAGTCACAATGTTGTTTGCTGTAGAAACACAAACAGAAACTTGTCTTCAAGCTCCTCTTCAGTTATCGCAAGACTGAATTCGCAGACAGATTCTTGTAACAGCTCTCCTCGTTTTGCAGCTCAACCAATTCCTTATGTGTGTGCAGGTCAGCCGGTAGTATATAACTTCGGTGTAACTGAATTAGATGGTGATAGCTTGGTATACGCTTTCGTTGCAGGTTATTCTAACTGGAATGCTGCAGGTAATTCTGGAACTGCTAATATTTTTAGAGCTCCTGCTTATACAGCTACATCTCCACTTCCTGGTATTTCTATTAACTCAAGAAATGGTAAGGTAACTTTTACCCCTACAATTACAGGAAACTTTGTACTTGTGATTGAAGTGAAAGAGTACGATAGAAATGGAAACTTTATTGGTTCTGTAATGCGTGACATTCTCTTTGTTGTGCAGACTTGTGCTAACCAACAACCACGACCTAAAGCTCCGATAACTAATTTCCAAGGAACGGGTTCATTAATTGACTCTAACTCTATTGAAGTTTGTATTGGAGAGAATTTCTCTTTCGATGTTCAAATTACTGATCCAAACTCAATGGATTCATTGACTTTGAGATCAAACGTTACAAAAATTCTTCCAGGTGCCGTGTTTACATGGAATTCTTCAGGAGACACTGCTAATGCAACAATTTCTTGGACAGCTACACCTGTTAATGGACTCTTCTATGGGTTCTACATTGAGGCAGATGATGGAGCGTGTCCGATACCTGGGCTGTTCTATGCTACTTATGATATTACGATTGTGAACAGTACTTATGCAGGACCCGACCTCACCATATGTCAGAATTCGCAATCTGCAGACATCACGGTTGTTGGGGGAAGTATGTTTAATTGGCGAGCATTACCTGGTGGATCTGGTATAACAGTCCCTACTAACTTCTCGTGTGACACCTGTAAAAACGTACAGGCCTCTCCGAATATTACAACTACCTATGAGGTTACCAGTAACCTGAGTGGTACATGTAAGAATATTGACACCATTACCGTGAAAGTGGTGCCTGACTTTACTTTAACTGTGACTCCAGATGATACTATCTGTAATATTGATACGGTTCCGCTTTCTGCCGTGGCAAGTGACCCTTCACAGAACTATACTTATAAGTGGTCTCCAAGAACTAGGTTAAGTAATGATACTATCTCAGATCCAGATATTAGAAACCTAAATCTTACACAGACCTATAGAGTAGTTGTTGCTTCTGACTCTGGTTGTATTAAGGATGAATCTGTTAAGATTACAGTAGCTGATCCATTCCCTACAGGGGTTAGGGCAGTTGCTAGTGATACCTTAATTTGTTTGAGTGACACGGTCAACTTCAACGTAAATATGGGAAGTATACCAGTCACGACTTGTGGCCCGGCCATCTATCCTTGTCAAGGCTTTAACTCAACAAAAACTTATGGTAATGGTACGGCTACAAATGGTCAAAGAAGTACTACAGAACCAGCGCCATATGCGGGTTGGTTTGTGAGTGCTAGACAACAATACTTGTATAAAGCAGCTGACTTGCGTGCAGCAGGTATGAGCGCTGGTAGAATTTCTTCACTTGGATTCTTTGTTACTAGCCTTACAGGTGTGAATCCATTCTTTAATGATTATAGCATTAAGATGGCTTGTACTAATCTTAGAGACCTTTCACGTACTCAGTGGGTGAGCGGATTAACAGAGGTGCACAACCCAAAAACAGTTACTGTTTCAACAGGTTGGAACACACACCAGTTTGATCAAGCATACAATTGGGATGGAACTTCTAACATCGTAGTTGAAATCTGCTTTTCAAATGCCTTGTCTAGTCCTAACAGAACACAACATGCTGCAGTGAGGTATACGAATACTACCTATTCAGCAACTTCTTCTGGTTATGATTTCTCTGGAGCAGGATGTTTTATTCCGAATCAGATTTTCCAATCACCGTTTAATGCAATTCCTAATACACAGTTTACAGTTTGTTCAGGAATCGATCCAGCAGGATATTCTTACAACTGGTTCCCTTCACCAGCAGGAAGCCAAAGTGGATTCTTTACTGCTACGAATATTGAAAACCCTAGTGCTTCTGTAAATCTTACAACTACAGGTACTTATAATGTTGCGATTCAGGATACTTTAGGTGTTTGTTTCGATACAGTGAGAATCGATGTCGATGTAGTTAGTAGATATCCGGTTACACCAAATACAGCCGGTCCTTTCTGTATTGACTCTGGATTTGAGCGTTTAACAGCTCCAACTCCTTTTAATATTCTTCCAAGACCCAATGGTGGATTTTGGAGAGGCCCAGGTATCTTTAATGATTCCATCGGACTATTTGACCCTGTATTAGCAGGTCAGGGCACTCACTGGATTAAGTATGAAGTAATTGGTGATGCTTGTGCTGCAGAAGATAGTATTCAAGTTGATGTAGTAGGTCGACCAGACCCTACGTTTGCTGAAGGACCTTTCTGTGAAAAAGATGCCATTAATTCCTTAGACACTAATGCCGCGCACATTAATGGGTATTTCGTTATAACCTACGGACCGGGTGTTCAGGATACTTCGAATAATTTCGATGCTACAAATCCAAACATTAACGCTCCGGATAGTGTACCAGTTACTTATTGGGCATTTAATGGATGTTGGAAGGATACTACGATTGGTGTTAAAATTGATCGACAGTTTGACGCTACTATAGCAACCTATGGTCCTTATTGTGCGAATGATAACGATACAGTTCAACTTGCAGCTGCTGATGCTGGAGGTTCTTGGACAGGACAGGGAATTGTTTCAGGTGACGGTAAATTTGTACCTAGTCGCGCTTGGATTGGTAGCCATACCATTACAGTAGATAGTGTTGGCTATTGTGGTAACACAGGAACTACAACCATTGTAGTGCCTGATACCATCGATCCAACTATTATATCTCCTGGCCCAATGTGTGATGATGGAAGTCCGGCTTGGAGTCAACCAGTAGAAGTATTAGGTGTTCCTGGAAATGGACGATGGGGTTCTTCAGGTACTCCTCCTTGGATGCCATTTACAACGCAAGCCTTGTTTGTGCCTTCTGCTGTAACTTCAACAGGTGGGTTTGGAGCATATCCATTGTACTATACCGTATTCGATACGATCAGTCAAGCACCGCGTAAGATTTGTGCTTACCCAGATACTATCGATATAATATTTGCGAAATCTCCAGAAGCTCCAGTGGTAATTAATGATCCATATCATTTCTGTATCGGTGAGCCATTGGTGAACCTTGAAGTGTCTTATGATGAGGCAAATAACAATGAGCCACTTTGGTTTACAGATCCAACTACTGTGAATGTTTTCGATACTATTGGAAACGAACCAATACTTAATACATCAGATCTTGCTAGAAATGATGGCTTTTTCTATGCTCGTCAAAAGGATCCAAATGGATGTTTGAGTGCAGTTGTTAATGTACCTTATTTCGTGCACCAGAATCCTGTTGCTGACTTTAATGCTGATCCATTAAAAGTTCAAATGCCAGGTGAGTTGATGCTTATTAATAGAAGTGAGGAAGCTAGTAATCCAATCATTGCTCCAGATATCTTAACTAAATACCAATGGAGTGTTTGGAGATGGGGTTATGATAACCTAGCTAACGATTACATCATTCCTCCAGACATGGACACCAATGCAAACATTATTGGTAATTCGAAAGATACTACCCTAGTGTTTGATGGAAATGGATACGCTTCTAATTGGGGCTTCTATAACGTTCTCTTAAGAGTAGAAACTGAATGGGGATGTTGGGATACTGCAATGCTAACATTTGAAGTAGATCCACTAATTGATTTTGAAATTCCTAACGTTTTCACACCAGCTGGTAAAGGCAAGGATGGAGATGGAATTAATGATTCATTCCTAAAAGCAGAGAAGCTTATTGGGCTAGAATCTATGGAAGGTGTGATTTATAACCGATGGGGACGTAAAGTAACCGACCTTACTTACAATGTTGGTGGAGGATATGAAAACGCCCTTTGGGATGGTGGTGATAGCCAAGATGGAGTTTACTACTATGTCATCAAAATCAAAACTCTTGCTGATGCAGCCGAAGAACAAACATTTAAAGGCTGGGTTACATTAATAAGAGAAAGAGACTAACTAGCTTTCTTCCAGGGCAAACCTAGTTTGCCCTGGAATTACTCAAACCCTCAATGACTTACAACTTTATTATGAAAAAATCGTAGACAAAGAAAGGAGCCTAAAATGAAAAAGATAAGCAGCATAAAAATCGACATGGCAAAGGCTACAAGCCTGCTAATCATGTTCTTTATTTTTGGCTTTTCATATACCAGCCAAGCATCACACATGGCTGGTGGACAGATTTGTTACGAAAACGTCGGTACCGATAGCTTTAAAGTTAACATGCAAATCTTTCGTGCATGTAGAGGGGCAGGTTATAATGCTGCTTCTTTAAACGTAACTGCCACCAGTACTTGTGGTGGAAGTGTAACTGTTACTCTCAATAGGATTAACGTTAGTCAAGTTGATGGTGGTCAAGATATTTCCCAAGTCTGTACAAACGGGAATTCGAACTGTAATCAATCGAATGCCACACAGGGATATTTGAAATATGAATATGAAGGAATATTTGTTCTAAACCCAAGATGTAATTCATGGAGAATTAGCCATATTCCGCCATGTTGTAGAAACTCCACAGTGAATACAAATGGTGGTAGTGTTTATTTTGAATCCATACTCTATACTCAAACAGATTCAGCAAACAATTCACCTTGTTTCAGAACAAGTGCAATTCCTTATGTATGTGCAGGTTTCCCTGTAAGTTATAACATGGGAGCAACTGACCCTGATGGTGATAGTTTGTCTTACAATTTCATATCGGCCAGAAGCGCTCAAAACACAAACATTACGTATCGACCAGGTTATTCATCTACCGCTCCTATTCCAGGAATCACATTGGATTCAATTACTGGTCAAATTAACTTTACTCCAAACGTCACAGGAGCCTTCATTGTGGTGGTTCAGATCAGGGAATATGATGCAAATGGTAACCTCAAGGGAATCACAATGCGTGATATTCAGTTTAGGGTTGAAACATGTGCCAATACTCCTCCTTACGATACTTTAGGAATAAAGAATTATACTGGCGTTGGCTATTATGATAGTACGAACAACCTCATTGAAGTATGTCTTGGTGACACCTTCTCCTTTGACGTGATAATCTGGGATTATGTTGGATATCGTGAGGATAGTCTTGACACTTTGTTAATCACCTCGAATGTTCAAAACATATTGCCTAATTCATCCTTTTCAATAGATGCAGTTAATGACTCTATGCATATTGTAACTATTGGGTGGAGGGCTGTTAACACGGGCTCTAGAACACAAACCTTCTTTATTCAGACCAGTGATGACGCCTGTCCGATTCCAGGGTTTACAACTTCAAGTTATACCATAAGGGTTATTCCTGCTACCGAAGCAGGCCCAAATAAAATTATATGTAAAGGAGTAGATACTGCCAGAGTAAATGTGGTTGGAGGAACCTCAGTAACATGGAGTATTCTGTCTGGAGATCCAATAGTATACGGCACTAACTTTTGGTGTGATACTACGAGCAGAGATACCTGTATGAAAGCAAGATTCTTCCCTGCGGTGAATACTGTATATGAAGTGAGCAGTAACTTAGGGCAAGGATGTAAAACTAAGGATACAATTACTGTATTTGCAGTATCTAACTATACTACAACAACATCTATTGACACTACAATTTGTTTCTCGGATTCAACAATCCAAATAGATGTGACCCCTTCATTAGCTGGAGGTTATTCCTATAAGTGGAGGCCTTCAAATGATAATAAGTTGAGTTCAGATACAATAAAAGACCCTTTTGCTACTCCTATATTCAGTACAAACTATATGGTGACTATCACTTCTGATTCTGGTTGTATCAAGAAGGACTCAGTTTATGTAGGTGTAACGCCTCCTTTTCCTGCAGAATTAACAGCTGTAGCGGATGATAGTATCAGCTGTGCTGGGATTCAAACTTTGTTAAATGCTGATTTAGGGAATAATCCAACTTCATGTGGTCTTTCGCAATTTGCTTGTCCGGGATCGCTAAACTATTATACATCTACTTCTACATCTAGTTCAAATTCGGGTACGGGTTCGGGACCAGCATCATGGCCGGCACCTTATGGTAATGGCTACCGCTCTGCAAAAATGCAGTTCTTGTACAGAGCTTCTGAATTAGGAGCATTAGGAATTACCAATGGAATGTTCGAATCCATTGGATTCTATATCGTTTCCAATGGTGGAACCTCTAGCTATAGAAACTTTAGCATCAAAATGGGATGTACTTCCGATACAGTGCTTTCATTATGGAAATCTGGCTTATTTCAAGTGTTTACACCAAAAACTGTGAGTGTTTCAAATGGATGGAACCTGCATCTTTTTGATCAAAATTTCAACTATGATGGTGTTTCTAACGTGGTGATTGAAGTTTGCTTTGACAATTCGTCAAACGCTCCATCACAAAGTGCGAGAACTGCATATACTGCAACAGGTTTTAACTCTTGTTTGTCATTCTATTCTAATTCCGGAGGTGCTTGTGCTTCTCCAAATGTTGCTTGGGGTTCTCAAATTAATAGACCAAATACTTGGTTTGCCTATTGTGGTGCGCCAGATTCTGCTGCCTATACCTACAAATGGTCGCCTTCAAGTCTGTTGAATAACGATACTTACAAAAAGCCTTATGCCACAGTTAATCAACTTACTGAATTCACTGTTACTGTTACAGACACCTTTGGTTTATGCTATGACACAGCGAAAGTCGAAATTAGAATTGCAACCGCCCAAGCATATCCAGATACTGCGGTATGTCCAGGTGATACTGTTCAATTAACTGCATTTGCGAGTCCTACATGTCAAGGAACCATGTCCTTTTCTTGGAATAATGGGCAGTTCTTAGACAATGACTCAATTTGGAATCCTAAGGCAGTTGTTTCTCAAACAACAGACTTTATTGTCACCGCTAGCGACTCTTGTGGCTGCGATATGAAAGATACGATCACAATTACTGTGAACCCGATGTCACCTCCTACTGCACTTCAAGTGGAACCAAACTGTAACCTTTCTGATGGTGAACTCACGGTTCAAGTGAATGGAGGATGGTCGCCATTTACCTATAGTATTGATACAGGAAATAATTTCCAGTTCACCGATCTGCACACAGGCTTAGCTCAAGGATATTACTCATATGTTGTGATTGACAGTCTTGGTTGTGTTTCTGACACTACCCATGATACCCTTCTTATGAAAGGTGCACCTGTTATTGACGATGTGGTAATTACTGACGCGTCTTGTTACGATTTCGTCGATGGCGAAGCTCAATTTGTGATAAATCTAAGAGGTGGAGTTGCTCCAGTAGAATATAGTTCTGACAGTGGAAATACTTGGCAATTGGCAAACCCAATAACAAGCCTAGGTGCAAACCATTATTACTTTATGGCTCGCTCTGCTACTGGATGTGTATCGCTTCCTTACATTGACACAGTGGATCATCCAAGTCCATTAGTATTAACGACGGTGAGCTTCTCTGACGATACCTGTTATCAAAAGGGTGTGGGATATGCTGAAGTTAATGCAACTGGAAGTGTGCCGCCTTATAATTATAACTGGTCAAATGGTAATGCTGTTGGCTTAAATGATTCCCTTTTAGCTGGGCAGTATGTTGTGACCTTAACTGATGACAACAACTGTACAATTATCGATACGTTTGATGTTGAAGAACCATCCCAATTAACGGTAAGCCAACTGGAATATGATCAAGTTTCATGCTTCGGTTATACAGATGGTGAAATTGTGATTTGGGCTCAAGGAGGTTATGATATCAATGGAGAGCAACCAACCTACAATTTCAGTATTGATGGTGGAAGGAATTTCCAAGGCGCAAATCTGTTTACTTCTAATGATAGCTCAGTATTTGATGGTTTAACAGCCGGTAGCTATAACATTATGGTTACGGATCAATTTGGATGTTCTGCCTTTAACAACATAGATGTTACCGAACCACCTGTAATGACAATTTCAACCACTTTGGATTCTGCAACGATTTGTGTTTCTAATTGTATTGGCTTGAGTGCAAATGCTGGCGGTGGAAATGGCGGTGGATATGTGTACCATTGGACACCACTTAACACTACTGGACAAACAGTAACAGTTTGCCCAGAGCAAAATGAAATTTATTCAGTTTACGCAAGTGATAGTAGAAGCTGTAATTCGCCACCTGCATTTATTGATATCAAATTACGAGATAGCCTTAGAGTCTTGGTGTCGAACGATACAGTAATATGTCCAGGAGAAATTGCAAACCTTAAGGCTGAAGGCCTTGGAGGGGATGGTCAGTATTCATACGAATGGTTCCCATTCATTGGGATATCAAATCCGTTTGTTGCCAATCCAAAAGCAAACCCAACTACAAGTTCTAAGTTTAGCGTGAAATTGACAGATGAGTGTGGAACTCCTTCAATTGAAGACACAGTATACGTAGAAGTATTGTCAAACCCAGGAACTAATTTTGTGGCTGATACATTCGTAGGATGTGAACCAAGTATAATTGCTTTCGAAAACACATCAATCTTACAAGGATCTGACTGTTATTGGACATTTAACAATGACACGGTATTCAATTGCGGTAACCTTACCAAGAAGTTTGAGAAATCAGGAGTTTACGATGTGAGCCTCACGGTTACAACTGAATTTGGATGTACTGAAACTAAAACGGTTCCAGAGCTAATTACGATCTATCCAACTCCATTGGCAAGTTTCAGTATGAAACCAAATCCAACTACGATTTTAGACACTAAAATCAAGTTCAAGGATGAATCTCAAGGAAACAACATTGCCTCTTATCTATGGCAGTTCGCGGGCTTAGATTCTTCTATTAAGAAGAACCCAAAATATACCTTCCCTGAAGACACGGGCTCATACCCGGTTCGTTTAATCGTCACCACCGAAGAGGGTTGTGCAGACGATACCACTATCAACCTATTGGTTGGTGCGGAGTATCTAATGTTCATTCCTTCGGCATTTACTCCTAACAGAGATGGCAGGAATGAAATGTGGAAGCCAAAAGGCTTAGGTGTTGAAGGCGATAAATACGAAGTATGGGTTTATGATCGATGGGGGAAAGTAGTGTGGTACTCCAATGACTTCTCAGAGAGCTGGGATGGAACTTATCCAGAAAGCGATGAAATCGTTCTTCAAGGTATTTATACCTGGAAAGTTCTTGCCGGCGATGCTGAAAATGAGAAGGGCTTCCATGAGTACTATGGTACATTAACAATCTTAAAGTAGGCCTATGAAGAATCATAAGTATCTACTTCTTCTCCTAGTTTCTCTAACTTTTACTTCCTTCTTTAGTAATAAGTCATTTGCCTCCCACATGGCGGGAGGTGATATGTGTGTAGAGAACATCGGAGTAGATAGTTTTCTAGTCACTGTAAAAGTCTATAGAGCTTGTAGAGGAGCTACTTATAATGCAGCCTCCATTAATGTGACAGCAACAAGTACTTGTGGTGGGTCTGTTACAATGACCATGAACAAGGTAAATGTTAATACCTATGGAGGAGGATTCGATATTTCTCAAGTATGTGGAGCTCAATCTTCAAATTGTGATCCGAATAATGCTGGGGGAACAGCAGGATACCTAGAGTACGCATATCAAGCTGTCTTTGTCCTTAGCCCGAGATGTAATTATTGGAGAATAAGTCACACCCCACCTTGTTGTCGAAATACCACCGTGAATACCAACGGCGGAAGTGTATACTATGAAACACTCTTGTATACCCAAAGAGATTCTGCAAACAGTACTCCTTGCTTTAGAACATCAGCAATACCGTACGTATGTGCTGGTTTTCCTGTGAGTTATAATATGGGAGCTACAGATCCAGATGGAGATAGCTTGTCCTACTCTTTTATTTCTGCCCGTAGTTCGCAAACAAACAATATTACATACCGTGCTGGGTATTCTGCCACAGCGCCAATTCCTGGAATCACTTTAGATTCTATTACAGGTCAAATAAACTTTACACCAAATATTACCGGGGCATTCATCGTGGTGGTTCGTATCAGAGAATATGATGCAAACGGCAATCTGAAAGGAGTTACGATGCGTGATATCCAATTTAGGGTGGAGACATGTGCCAATACGCCACCTTATGATACACTCGGGATTAAAAATTACACGGGTGTTGGATTTGTTGATACATCTAACAATGTTGTTGAGGTTTGCTTAGGTGATACCTTCTCCTTCGATGTTATCGTTTGGGATTATGTTGGATACAGAGAAGATAGTTTAGATACACTTCTTATTACTTCAAACGTTCAAACGATTCTTCCAAATTCTACAATTTCTATCGATGCTGTAAATGACTCGTTCCATATTGTTACCATAGGCTGGAGAGCAGTAAATACGGGTTCAAGAACACAAACTTTCTTTATACAAACTACGGATGACGCATGTCCTATTCCTGGGTTTACCACATCCAGTTATACCATCAAAGTTATACCGGCCACGGAAGCAGGACCGCCCAGGTTTATTTGTCGAGATAGAGACACCGCAAGGGTGAATGTCGTTGGGGGAACCTCCGTCACTTGGCGCGTCTTATTTGGTGATACCATTAGCTACGGAAATAATTTTGAATGCGACACAACCAGTCGAGATACATGTATGAAGGCTAGATTCTGGCCTCAAAACACTTCGGTTTATGAAGTGAGTAGTAACCTTGGACAAGGATGTAAAACAAAGGATACGATTAAGATTATTGTTGCTGATGACTTTTCTACACCAATTAGCCTCGACACCACGATATGCTTTAACGACTCGACCATCCAAATTGATGTAAACCCGAGTTTAGTAGGACGGCAGTTCACCTATAAATGGTCACCAAGTAGTAGGGTAGATTTTGATACGGTCAAGAATCCGAATGTAACGCCGGTCTTTACAACACAATTTAATGTCACTGTCACCTCCGATTCAGGATGTATTAGAGATACGTTCATGACAGTATATGTAACACCGCCATTCCCTGGCATTTTAAATGCCGTGGCAGAAGACACTGTTGCATGTGCCGGTTCACCCATAGATCTAGAAGTACAACTTGGACATACACCGACTTCTTGTGGTGTGAGTACCTATGCTTGTTCAGGGTCTGAAGTGGATATCGCAAGTGGGACAGGTGTTGCTACAAATACCGCCACTGGAACTGGTCCTGCTGCCTGGCCGGCACCTTATGGAGGTTCATATAACTCTGCAAAAACCCAATACTTATTTAGACGATCTGAACTCGCAACAATGGGGATTGATCGTGGTATGATTACAGGAATAGCCTTTGACGCTGTTTCGGTTGGAGCGAATGCGAATTACTCCAACTTTACAATTAAACTTGCTTGCACCAGCGATACAGTTTTATCTCAATGGAACAACAGTACAGGGCAGGTATTCAATCCTAAAACTATTACGGTAGGAACAGGATGGAACAAGCACACTTTCGATGCTAATTATGACTATGATGGTCAATCAAGTATTGTCGTTGAAATATGCTTCAGCAATACATCGAATTCTCAAAGTGCTGCAACCAGGTATACCGCTACAACTTTTAACTCATGCTTGAGTCAATATCAAAATGCAGGTAGTGCCTGTACATCAAATGCAGTTTCATGGGGGTCAACCTCTAACAGACCAAATATTAAGTTTACTTACTGTCCAGGTCCAGATACTGCAGCCTATACTTATAAATGGTTCCCAAATACCTATTTGAATAACGACACCCTTTATTCTCCATCGGCTACGATTTATGACACTATCGCTTATCAAGTAGTAGTGAGTGACACTTTTGGAAAATGTTTTGATACTTCTTCAATTGTAACAATTACTCTAACTGACGTTGAGGTGAGCCAAACGGATACTGCAGTTTGTCCAGGTGTTCCTGTTCAAGTCACAGCCTCAGGCAGCTCGCGTTGCCTTGGTGGAGGGAATTATGCTTGGAGTCCTGGAAATGTCTTTAATAACGATAGTATTCAAAGTCCAATTGCAACAGTTTATTCCGATACCAAATTGACGGTTTCGTTCTATGATACCTGCGGATGTTCAACTGTGGATACAATGTGGATAAGGATGAAAAGTTTTGATCCCCCTAATATCATTGGTACCGATCCAACCTGTGGTTTTGACAACGGTATATACCAAATTAGTGGAAGTGGCGGAGTTAGTCCTTATCAATACAGTATTGACAGTGGAGGAACTTATCAGGCTAATGGCACATTCAACAATCTCGCAAATGGATACTATGACGTAGTCATTAAAGATGCTGATGGTTGTTATTCTGCTATACTAGACACTCTAAAAAATTCAGCACCGATTATCGACTCTATTGTCCTTATCGACCTAGAGTGCTATCAAGCAGGGGATGGACAAATAGCCGTTTATGCTTCTGGAGGATTTATGCCTTATACTTACAGTGTGGATAGTGGAGCAAGCTTTGGTTCGAATAATCTAATTTCAGGACTAGCTGCTGGAGATTATTATATCATAGTTCAATCTGCAGATGGATGCTTTACTCGACCTGAAATGGTAAGCCTGAGTCAACCTAGTCAGTTGTTGTCTGGCCTAAGAAAAACAGAAGTCTCCTGTTTTGGAGCTTGTGACGCTCGCTTGGTTTCTTCTCCTCGTGGAGGTATTCCCCCATATAATGTTACTTGGGGAAATGGAACTAATGCTGATACCGCCTTTAATGTCTGCGGAGGCTTGGACAGCCTGATTGTTGCAGATGCAAACAATTGTCGCTTTGATAGCTCCTTTACTGTGATAGAATTTCCTGAAGTGAAAATTGACTCTCTTTTAACTTCAGATGTGAATTGCTTTGGATTTGGAGATGGAGGAGTTGAGATTAATGCTAGTGGTGGAAAAACAGTGCTCTATTACAGTATCGATAATGGCCAAAGTTTCAGCTTGAACAATGATTTCAAAGGTCTTGCCCAAGGAAACTATACGATTCGCATCAGAGACATTAACAATTGTGTGGATACTCAAGCGATTTATATCAATGAACCTCCAAGGTTGGAGCTTTCTACAAATCTTGATAGCACAAGAATATGTATTGGAACATGCGCCGACTTGACAGCTTCAGCGACAGGAGGAAATGCAGGAGCTATTAATTTCTATTGGGGTCCGAATTTAGGAACTGGAAACCGACAATCGATTTGTCCAGAAGAGGATGGTTTATATACCGTTTATGCTGAAGATGAAAAAGGCTGTGTTACTCCAGTGAAGAAAATTCCAGTCAATCTTTTTGATTCTTTGAAAGCAGACTTGTCAAATGACGTAGCTGTATGTAAAGGAGAAGCAGTACGATTGAATGCGGTGGCTTACGGAGGAAAAGGTTCAGGTTACAGTTATAAATGGAGTCCTATTTCTGGCTTAGGTGCAGAGAATAGCGCAAGCCCACTCGCAAGACCGTTTTTCCCAACATGGTATTATCTTGAGCTCACAGATAATTGTGGGACGGCAGCTTATATCGATAGCGTATTTGTTGACGTGCTAAACCTTCCTCCAGTGAACTTTGGAGTTGATACCCAAATTTTATGTCAGCCAGGATTTGTTCGGTTTGAAAACATAACGCCAAACAGCACTTCTTGCCTTTGGGACTTTGGAAACGGAGTTAAAATTAGTACTTGTGAAGAAGTAGGAAACAAATACCTGCGTCCTGGTTCTTATGATGTTAAACTGATCGTAACCGACGATAGAGGATGTACAGACAGCTTGTCTTATGAGAATCTAATTGAAATTCTTAAGACTCCAACGGCGAGATTTACAATGAACCCGAACCCAGTAAATATTCAAAATACATTGATGGCCTTTACTGACCAATCAACAAATGATGTGGTAAGCTGGAATTGGTTCTTTGAGTCTTTAGGAACAAGTGAGGAACAAAACCCTCAGTTTACTTGGCCTGATGCTGATACTGGAACTTACCCAGTTCGATTACTTGTTCAAGCAGAAAATGGGTGTATAGATGATACCGCAATGACGGCACTGGTAGGAATGAAATATAGCTTCTATATTCCGAATTCCTTTACTCCAAACGCCGACGGGGTGAATGACGTTTTCCTTCCGAAAGGCTTTGGCATAGAAGACGATCAGTTCAGAATGGTGATTTACGATCGTTGGGGTAAATTACTGTTTGAGTCTAATGATAAGAATGTCGGGTGGGATGGAACTATTCCTGAAAATGGAGAATTAGCTCCAGTTGGTACCTATGCATGGAAAATGTTTATTGGAGACTACGAAATTGAGAAAGAGAGTTACGAGTATATAGGAGAAGTAACACTCATTCGATAAAAGCATAGATACTTTAGTATTTGAAAAGCCCTGACTTCAGGGCTTTTTCTATTTTTGGACATCAACTAAAGAGATGGCAGGACATAGTAAGTGGGCAAATATCAAGCATCGTAAAGGCGCCCAAGATGCAAAACGAGCAAAGGTTTTTACACGTTTAATTAAGGAACTCACTGTAGCTTCTAAAGAAGGAGGACCAGACGCCGATACCAATCCTAGGCTAAGAACAGCTATTCAAAATGCCAAGGGTGCTAATATGCCCAAGGACACCATCGAAAAAGCAATTAATAAAGGCCAAGGTGGTGATGCGGATAACTACCAAGAAGTGAGCTATGAAGGATACGGCCCAGGAGGTATTGCTATTTATGTTGAGGCAACCACAGATAACATCAATCGTACGGTATCCAATGTGCGAGCAATTTTCACCAAAGTAGGCGGCTCTCTTGGGAAAAATGGATCTATCGATTTTATGTTTGATCGAAAGGGCGTATTTGCCTTGGATAGTGAAACTGTTACTATGGATTCTGAAGAGTTTGAAATGGAACTCATAGATGGCGGTGCAGAAGATGTGGAGAACGAAGAAGGAATAATCATGGTGTATACTTCATTTGAAGACTTTGGTGCTATGCAGAAAAAGCTTGATGAGCTAGGTATCGAACCAAAGAGCTCTGAGCTGCAAAGGATTCCGTTAAACTCGACAGAAGTTGACATCGACACCGCAAGGAAAGTATTGAATATGGTAGACAAGTTTGAAGAGGATGATGATGTGAATCAGGTCTTTCATAACCTCGCTATGACCGACGAATTAGAAAAAGAATTATCTGCTTGACATGAAAGACAAAATAAACGGCTTACGGGAAAAAATCACTGAGGCAAAAAAAGGTGGCGGAGAAAAACGCATCAAATCTCAACATGACAAAGGGAAGCTCACTGCAAGAGAAAGAATAGAACTCCTTCTCGACAAAGGAAGCTTTCAAGAGATTGGAATGCTAGTAACACACAGATCGACAAACTTTGGTTTAGAAAAGCAAAAGTTCTACGGGGATGGAGTTGTTACGGGTTATGGAAAAATCCATGGAAGATTGATTTATGTCTTTTCCCAAGACTTCACTGTATTTGGTGGTTCCTTGGCAGAAGCTCATGCCGAAAAGATTTGCAAAATCATGGACCTTGCCATGAAAAATGGAGCACCAGTTATTGGCCTTAACGATTCTGGAGGAGCAAGAATTCAAGAAGGAGTTGTTTCTCTGGGAGGTTATGCTGATATATTCTATCGCAACACAAGAGCTTCAGGTGTGATTCCGCAGATTTCAGCTGTGATGGGACCATGTGCTGGAGGGGCGGTTTATTCACCGGCCTTAACTGACTTTATTCTAATGGTGGAAGATACTTCCTACATGTTTGTAACGGGACCGAATGTGGTAAAAACCGTTACTCATGAAGAAGTTAGTGCCGAAGAATTAGGTGGTGCGAGTGCCCATTCGACCAAATCTGGGGTCACTCAATTTTCATGTAAGAACGATTTAGATGCAATTGAGCACATCAAAAGTTTAATGTCATATATCCCTTCAAATTGTGAAGAAGAAGCACCGCGCTTGGATTATGATTTTTCAGCGGATGAAACTAGACCGAAGTTAGAAGAGATTATTCCTGAAAACCCTAATCAGCCATATGATATTCGTGAGGTGATTGAAGAGGTAATTGATGAAGAGTCTTTCCTAGAAGTTCATAGCAAGTATGCTGAAAACATTGTGGTAGGCTTTGCAAGATTAGCAGGGCGATCTATAGGTATCGTGGCTAATCAGCCAGCGGTGCTTGCAGGCGTTTTAGATATTGAATCAAGTAAGAAAGGGGCTCGTTTTGTGCGTTTTTGTGATTCTTTTAATATTCCACTTTTAGTGTTTGAAGATGTTCCTGGATTCTTGCCAGGTACTGATCAAGAATGGAATGCCATCATTAGCAATGGAGCAAAACTTCTTTATGCATTCAGTGAAGCGACTGTTCCAAGAATTACTGTAATTACTCGTAAAGCATACGGAGGAGCTTATGATGTGATGAACTCGAAGCACATTGGAGCCGATCTTAATTATGCTTGGCCTACTGCAGAAATTGCTGTAATGGGAGCGAAAGGTGCTGCTGAGATAATATTCAGAAATGAAATCAAAGAAGCTGCTGATTCATCAGAAAAGCTCAAAGAAAAGGAAGGGGAATATGCCGAGATGTTTGCTAATCCTTACAATGCTGCTGCAAGAGGATACGTTGATGAGGTGATAGAACCTTCAAATACAAGAGAGAAACTTATCGCAGCGTTTGAGTCAGTGGAAAACAAAGTAGATGTGCTTCCTAAAAAGAAGCATGGCAACATTCCACTCTAGGAATAGAGTTCCATATAACGGGCAAAATACTTGCCTAGAATATCAAACTCTAGGTTGATCCTGGTTCCAATTTTCAAATCCTTGAAGGTGGTATGCTCGTAGGTAAAAGGAATTATAGCTACTGAGAATGAGTCTTTATCTGAGTCAACCACTGTTAAGCTGACCCCATTTACGCAAATGGAACCTTTAGGTACTGTGATCCGCTCTTGATTAGCTTCGTATTTGATAAAGAACCTCCAGCTGCCATCTTCCCCAAGGATCTTAGTCACTTCTCCAATGGTGTCCACATGGCCTTGAACAATATGGCCATCCAAACGACCATTCATGATCATGCTCCTTTCGAGGTTCACAGAATCATTGATGCGAAGGTCATTGAGGTTTGTCTTTATTAAAGTCTCATTGATTGCCGTCACACGATGTGAATGATCATCTTTTTCAACCACAGTTAAACATGCCCCATTGTGCATGATGCTTTGGTCGATTTTAAACTCTTTACTTATTGGGCTAGAAATAACGAAATCGGTGTTACTTCCTTTCTTTTCTATTGCCTCAACCCTTCCTAAATTCTCAACTATTCCTGTAAACACGCACTAATTATTGGGGCCGCCGGGTTCTTGCTGATTAAATAAACTCACGTTACCTGTTAAGGTGCGAGGAACAATTCCGTTTAGCCTAGATTCATTCACCACACAATGGTAGAAATAAACACCGCTATTTAGATTTTTGTTGTTCAGCATATTTTTCCCATCCCATAAAATATCTGGATCTAGGCTTTCGAATACCAGAACCCCCCAACGATTATATACTTTCAGGTCGATGCTTTCAACGTAACGATATGGGAAAGGTCTGAATAAATCATTATTTCCATCTCCTCCAGGAGTAAACACGCTGGGTAACTCATACTCAGGACAGTTGTCGACACATAGCCTTAAGCTGAAGTCACTTTCGTTTTGAAAAGAATCAATCGCAGTAATGGTATAGCAACCAGCAACTGAAGCCAAGTTTTCATAAAGAATACTGGTATCAAGAGGGCTAAATTTTTGATCGATCAATTCAAACTCTCCTCCCAAAATCGGGGTGAAGTAAATGTTGTATCCAACCACATCATCAGTACAGGTCCTGTTTGGATTTTCCCATGTGATTTCATTGTAGCCTAAAATACAATCACTGTTGATGATAGAATTTTGAGGTGGACAAGGTTTAATTGTGTCCTCGGGAATACCAGAAACAACCTGACTTTTATTTAAAATTGGATTGATAAATCCAGTGGTACTGTATGAGCCCACACTTTGAACGAAGTAGGTGTATTCAATTCCATTGGTAAGTCCACCATCAAAATATCCATTGGTGTCAACCGTGTCAATTCTGATAAAAGTCCCGCCCACTTCTTTGTAGACGATATAGGATTTATTGGTCCATGGCACGGATTCATCCCAATTTAAAAACAGACCATTATCTGTAGGAAGAACTTCAAGGAAAACGCTAGATGCTTTTGAGGTTTCTCCAATTTTTGTGTTTCCACTGTACATCTCTACCACATAGAAATATTGCTCAAAAACTGTGTTTAAATTGAAATCCACAAAAACGGTATCGCCCTGCGATACTCTATTAAAGACAGGTGTTTCTCCGACTTGGGTATAGTTCCCATTTCGACTTGTGCTTCTTAATATTCTGTAGCGGTATGGCCCAGGATATTGCACAGAAGTATCCAGTTGTGTGGGTTTCGCCCAGCTAATGCTGTCGCTACCAGTACTCAGTGAAGTTGTATTCACATTCACTCGAGTGATCACCGGGACATCCTTATCCAATTCAGCACATACTTCAACGGAACTGTATCCTTCTACTTCATCATTATAGATAGCTACAATGCGGTAGCAATATACTTGCCCATGAATTAATCCATTTCCATTATTGTCGTCAACATAAGACAGCGTGTTAGCTCCAACACTTGATATTAAGCTAAAGCCCAATGGTGCAGGCACACCAATTTCACATTGTCCTGGTATAAAGTTGCTGCTATCGATCTTGCGATAAATATTATAGCCACTGACATTATTACACCCACCCTGATCCCAAGCTACTTCAATGCTGTTTTTGAAGTTGGTAGCTCTAGGGTTTTGAGGAGCAGGACCAACCACTCTTATAATCATACTGGTAAAATTCACCAGAAGATTGGGGTTATTGTCTTCTGCCTTAAAATGAACAATGTATGCGTCTTTCTGAATGTGGGCACATTCTGTTTGCCATCTGAATAAACCTTTAACGGTATCAAAAGCAACAAAAGGCTGATCAAAAATGGCTTGGGTTGAATTCACTACTTCAAAAGGAAGTCCTACTGCTGTGAGGGTTATTTGCTCTCCACTCGTATCGTAGGCAACAATCTCTTGGTTTAAGCTATCGCCGGCATTCACACAAAGATCAGGTAGATCCAGGAATTGTGGAGGGGTGTTTAAACAAGTAGTTACTTCAATTTGCATGTCACGAAGTACTTCCCCCACTTTGAAATATTTTCCCGTCGCCTCATCAAGTCTCCATTCTTTAATCAGAATACACAAATTGTAAATCCCTTGAAGAATAGGAGCATCCCAAGTGACAGTTCCGGTAATTGGATCAATATCTAAACTTCCAGTTTGACTTACTATGCCGTTATTTCTTGTAAAATTCGGAAAGATATATCCTGTTGCAACCCTTCCGTTCGCGCCTAAACATTTGGTTAATTCAAAACTTAAGCTATCACCATCTGGATCTAATGCACCAGGGTTGTGATAATAGGGTTGGCCGATGCAACCATTATCCAGTGGAGGAAACTGCAGAATGGCAGAGGTGTTATACCCAACTACCGGTGAAATAACTAATTCGGTTTTGAGGTAAAAAGGCTCATTAACTGATTGAGCCATATTTTGAATTCCTTCAACCCTATTGGGGTCTTCCATAGTTACCTGATAAACACCCGGCCCTCTATAGGTATGCTGAGTAACATACATGTTCTTCTTAACCAAACCAGAGACAAGTATTTCGCCTTGGCAATCGCAATTTATCGCTTGACTACATGGGTTTACGTCGTTAGAACGATTGATTGTATCTACATCTCCATCGCCGTATTGAATCTCTAATTCACAGCGGTCAGCCGCTACTTTTGTCGGATCGGTGTAGGTCACAACAGTGATTTCGAAACTCAATCCACCTAAGTGACGATAGGTTATTTCACCCGCGCGGTTGTGCGTTGCGTAACTCGCAAGGCTCAGAAAGGTCAATATGAGAATGAAAAGCTTTTTCAAAATTCTTTGAGAACTCGTAAAGTTACCTAAAAAACACGCTAAAACCGGGAACGTTCATGTAGAAGGCATTATTTCGTAAATGGGCGTGATTTCGACCAAAATTGAGTTTTTAAGGCGCAGGTATACACAAGCTTGATTACATTTGGGTAATAATCCCAAATCGGGAATAGTGAAGATTTTTATAGTTGAGGATGATGAGTTTTACGGAAGGATGCTGAAGCATCAAGTAGAACTTGATCCTGACAACAGAGTGAGTTTATTTTACAAAGGGGCAGAGGTGCTTCCACACCTCGATGAGCGCCCTGATTTGATCACCCTAGATTATTCACTACCGGATACAAGCTGTGAAGAGCTAATTGCAAGAATCAAGAAAGCCCTTCCCGACACGCCTATAATTGTGGTTTCTGCTCAAGAGAACATTTCAACCGCAATAGAACTGCTGAAGAAGGGTGCTTATGACTATATAGAGAAGAATGAAAAAACGAAGGAGCGTATTTGGGGGATTCTTCGAAATCTACAGGAGCAGAAAATCGCAGAATCGGAAAATTTGAAGAAGCAAACCATGGAACAATTTTTCTCGACGAAATTGCGGAAATGAGCATGCACCTTCAATCAAAGCTATTGAGGGTCTTGCAAGAAAAAGAAGTTGAACGACTGGGAGGAGGCAAGCCGATTAAGCTTGATTTAAGACTTATAGTGGCAACACACAAAGACTTGGCTGAGGAAGTACGTAATGGAAATTTCAGAGAAGATCTTTACTATCGACTTTTGGGATTGCCGATTATTTTGCCGCCACTACGCGAGCGTGGAAATGACGCCTTGCTTCTCGCGCGATATTTTGCTGATGAGTTCGTGAAGATCAATCAAATGAAGCCAATAGATATTTCCGAGGAGGCTAAGAAGAAGTTATTAGAATATCCATATCCGGGAAATGTACGTGAGCTGAAAGCGGTAATTGAATTGGCCATTGTGATGTCAGATGCTAAGCTTATCACAGCTAAGGATATCAGTTTTAGAGCGAGTAGGCCAATTACGAATATGTTTGCGGAAGGGAAAAGCCTAAAAGAACTAAATAAGATGATTGTTGAGCATTATCTTGAGCAACACAATAACAATGTGCTTCAAGTGGCGGAAGTGCTCGACATAGGAAAATCAACTATCTATAGAATGCTGAAAGAAGAGAAACTATGAGTAACAGTTATAATCTTGAGCGCCTTGAGGAACTTGCTGGAGGTGATGAATCCTTTATTCAAGAGATGATCGACATTTTTCTGAAAGGGGTGGATGATAACATCAAGGCCTTTCAAGAACTTTATGAGGAAAACAAGCTCGAAGAAATTGGAGCTCTAGCACATAAAGTTAAGCCAACAATTGACTTGCTTGGAATCAATGCGATTCATCAAGAAATACGAGACCTGCGCATTGAAGCGGATCAAGGTGATTCAAACGATAAGGTGTTTGAGCTAATTAAAAAAGTAAATGCTCATTTGGCAATAGCTGCAGATGAACTTAGGAATCGCCCTTAAAGGTGATTAATTTTCTTCCGAGGTATACCCTTCTAATCCATCTTGGAAGAATGATTGCTCCAATAAATAAATAAGGGTAATACGTAAATATGCGCCATAATAGCGCAACGGTACCAGCCATACCCAAAGGGATGTATTCAGACAAAAACCCCTGGAAAGCAATTTCTGCAATTCCAGCGCCACCTGGAGTTGGGCTAATCAGCATAATAACCCACATTACCAATTGACGTGCATACACGAGCATGTGATCATTAAAAGTGATAGCGATTATTGCCATAATCAAGCAATTGACAACCCAAAAACGAGCGGTCCAAGAGAAAAAGGTAGCCCCAAAAGCACGGAGCCAAAAGCCAATTTTCTTGCCCTTGAGTTCTTTGCTGGTTGTAATGAGATCGTCGCCAGTTTCTAGGGCCGACTTCCGCCATTTTTTAAGAAAAGAGATGTAGGTAAAAGACACAAGCAACTTTTTCGTTGCATTAGGAAATATGAATATCGAACTGATAATTAGGCTCGTAAGAAGTAAAATAAAACTGTAACCTATGTAGAAAATTACTTGAGGCCCGTAGCGACCACCCATGTAGCTTTGAGCTTCTTCGGGGAACAAGAATTCTGTGCCAACTAAGCCTATCACAATGGGCACCATTAGAATGTAGAAAAGCTCATCGAGAAAGGCGGTGACCATAACCACAGCGGTACTGCGCCCTAGTTTGATTCCTTCTTTATTAACTATGAAAATGGCAACACCTGAGCCCCCGACTACGGAGGGTGAAATTGCGGAAGCAAATTCCCATAGCATGATGGTGTCGAAGGCATTCCTCCATTTAATTTTGTAATCCGTCAACACTCGAATTCGATACATGTAGCCTAAGTCGCGAATGGCGACCATTACTAAGGCCATCAATAGCCAAAAAACTGTATGCCAGCCCCAATCAATTTGAGAGAGTTTCTCGGCATCAAATTCTTTCCAAAGAATGTAACCCGCCACTGCCAGTCCTAAACCCATAGGAATGAAGATCCTTGTGGGGCTTAACAACTGTCGTATTGGACTCTTTCTTTTTGCCATTAATTTCCTACTACTTTTGTTTTTAATTCACCGAAATGCGCAAGATATTCTACCTCTTAACATGTTCAACCTGTAAGAGAATTCTTTCTGGAATTAAAGACCTTGATAGCTTTGAATTACAGGACGTCAAAACTACCAAATTATCGCTTGAGCAGCTGGAAGAACTCAAAAACATGGCTGGCTCCTACGAAGCCCTTTTTTCGAGAAGAAGCCGACAATATTCGGCCATGAATCTCAAAGAAAAGTCGCTAAGGGAAGACGACTATAAGTCGCTAATATTAAAGGAATATAGTTTTCTTAAAAGACCTGTAAGTGTGGTGAACAAAGACATCTTCATTGGTTCTAGCAAGTCAGAAGTGGAAGCTTTGTATTCAAAAGTTAACCAATAAATTTTGTCTAAAAACTTACTCTTTGCGCACCTTGCCCTCTTCGCGGTAAGTGTGATTTATGGGCTGAATTATGTCATAGCAAAAGATGTAATGCCAAATTATATAGCCCCAAGTGGTTTTATTCTCTTGAGAGTAGGAGGGGCTGTTTTGCTCTTTTGGCTGCTCTCACTTTTTAGAAAACAAGAGCAAATTAGAAGAAAAGATCTTCCTCGGTTAATTGCCTGCGGTTTGTTTGGAGTAGCCATAAATCAGCTCCTTTTCTTCAATGGCTTGAACGCAACCACACCAATAAATGCAGCAATAATGATGACCACGAATCCAATTTTGGTTCTTATCGCTGCCGCAATAATCCTAAAAGAAAGAGTAACCATATTGAAGGTGACAGGCATAACCTTGGGACTTTTGGGTGCTTTGGGTTTAATTGCTTTTGGTAAATCTTTTGGCTTTGGGGCCGACACGCTTAAAGGAGATGTTTTGGTTTTTATAAACGCAATGAGCTATGGTATATACCTCGTGCTTGTTAAACCTTTGATGACAAAATATTCTCCCTTGACGGTCATAAAATGGGCTTTTAGTTTTGGATTGCTCTTCGTGCTTCCGTTTGGAGCAGAGCAGTTTAATGAAATTCAATGGGCCGAATTCCCTGAATTCATTCGGTGGGAAACGGCTTATGTTGTCATCTGCACAACTTTTCTAGCCTATCTACTCAACATATTCGCCCTCAAGCGAGTGCAACCTTCGGTTGTGAGCATTTATATTTACTCTCAACCATTATTGGCAGCCATCGTTTCCATTTCCTTAGGAAAGGATCAAATTGATGCACTGAAATTGATTTCGGCGGCCTTTATTTTCTCCGGAGTCTACATAGTAAGCCGACCCAAAAAGAAGGCGCTGAAAAGGACTTAGCTTTCTTTACATTTGCGCTATGATTCAATCAATGACTGGCTTTGGAAAAGCCGAACTTCAAGTGAATGGAATTCGACTACAAATTGAATTACGTTCATTAAACTCTAAAAGCTTCGATTTTAAGGCGAGACTTCCGCAAGCATATCAGGAAAAAGAGATTGAAATCAAGGAGATTGTCCAAAAGACCATGATTAGGGGAAAGGTTGATTTGTCTATTAACCTAGATTACGACTCGGGCAAAGAAGGTTACACAATCCAAGAGGGAGTGGTGAAAAACTATCTTCAGCAACTTGAGCAGATAGAAGCGCAAACCGGGAGAAAGGCAAGCCAAGCGATTGAATACATCTTGCGACTTCCTGAAGTGCTTAAGCCAGCAGAAGTTGAGGCTGATGATCAAGAGTATAAAGAAGTACTTAATGGTCTGGCTGAAGCCCTAAAAAGGATGGTCGATTTTCGCAGCACCGAAGGCAAAAAGTTATTTGCGGATCTTGAAGAGCATATCGATAACATCGAATCTCGCATCGCGAGGGTTGAGGCTTTAAAAGAAGAAAGGCTTGAAAAACGAAAGCAAAACTTAATGCAAAAGTTTGAAGAGACTAAGTTGGAATTGGATGAAAACAGATTCGAACAAGAGATGATTTTCTACATTGAAAAACTCGATATCAATGAAGAATTGGTAAGGCTAAAAAGCCACTGCGAGTATTTCAAGGAAACAATGAATCAATCCGACGCTCAAGGAAGAAAGCTCGGCTTTATTGGACAAGAAATAGGTCGTGAAATCAACACCCTTGGCGCAAAGGCCTATCATTCTGAAATTCAGAAAATAGTGGTTGAAATGAAGGATGAATTAGAGAAAATAAAAGAGCAAAGTCTTAATGTGCTTTAAATGGAAGCAGAGAGAAATAAACTAATCATTTTCTCTGCACCAAGCGGTTCGGGCAAAACCACCTTGGTTAAATATCTGATGCAAGAATTGCCATCACTCGAATTCAGCATCTCAGCGACTACCAGAGCTCCCAGAGGCAAAGAAAAGAACGCCCAAGACTATTATTTCCTGAGCATTGATGAGTTTAAATCGGCAATTGACCAGGAGGCTTTTGTTGAATGGGAAGAGGTTTACCCGAATCAATTTTACGGCACCTTGAAATCTGAACTTCAAAAAATTTGGGATAAGAGACATATAGTAGTATTCGATGTTGATGTTGTTGGAGGTGTGAATCTCAAAGAATATTTTAAAGATCAAGCACTAGCTTTATTCATTCAAGCCCCAAGCATCGATCACTTAAAACAAAGACTCATTGAGCGAGCTACGGATTCCTCTGAACAAATCGATAAACGAATTGCCAAGGCGCGAAAGGAAATGGAATACGCCAATAAGTTCGATCAGGTAATCATCAATGATCAGCTATCAACTGCTCAAGAGGAACTTCTAAAAGCGTGCAAACAATTCTTAATGAAATGAAGGTAGGCCTCTTTTTCGGATCTTTTAACCCCATCCACGTAGGACATTTAATATTAGCAAACCACTTTGCGCAGAACTCCTCATTGGATCAAGTTTGGCTGGTGGTTAGCCCAAGAAACCCTCTTAAAAAGAAGGCGAGTTTGCTGGATGATCACCACCGACTAGCAATGGTAAGAGAGGCAGTAGATGACAATCCTTTGCTAAGCGCCTCCAATGTAGAGTTTGAATTAGAGCAACCTTCATATACAATCAACACCTTAGTTCATTTGAATGAAAAATACCCGCAGCATGAGTTCTCGTTGATCATGGGCGAGGATAACCTGAGGTCATTTCATAAATGGAAGAACTTCGATCAAATTCTTGCTAATCACAAGATTTACATTTACCCTCGTTTAAAAGCCGAGGATGAAGAAAGCTCAAAACAGGAGCTGATCGATAAGTTTTTGGCTCATAAAAACATTGAACTTTTGGATGCGCCGGTCATCCAGATATCGGCGACGATGATTCGGAATCTAATTGCGGATGGTAAGGATGCTCGATACCTCATGACTGCGCCAGTGCACAAGTACTGCACAGAAATGCACTTTTATAAACCATGAGTAAACGGTAGCATACCAACATTTTGCTCACTTCATGCGTCTATTTATATGAAGTGAAGATTTTCCCATTGAATATTGCCATACTGCCAGGAGAGAGAGTTCCCCTGCACATCTTTGAGCCTCGCTACAAAGCGATGATTGAAGACAATATCAACAATGGGGAGAATTTCGGCATTTGCTTAAGTTTCGGAGGCAAAGTCAGCCAATTTGGGACGGAAGTTAAGGTGCATAAAATTCAAAAAACATTTTTTGATGGTTCTTCTGACATCATCGTAAAGGGTGTCCGCTCATTCAAAATCCTTGAATACAGACGCGACCCAAGCAAGAAGGTATGCGACGAAGCAGAAACGATTCCTATCGACCTTCAAGGTGAAAAAGCCAGTAGAAGAGATTTGTTAGAGCTCTACAACGAGTACAGTGATAAGTTCGTTCAACTGGAGGATTTTGATGTTAGTTTGTTGGACCTTTCACTGGTAGAACTTGCACGAGGGATGGGGCTATCATACCAACAAAAAGACCGATACATAGGGGAAAAGAGCTCTGAAGCTCGTGAGAATATTCTTTTTGCTCAGGTGAAGTATCTCCTGTTTATCAAGCAACAAGAGGAGAATAGAGAATTCAACATTCTCCTTAACTAGATTTCTTTTTAGGATTTACTTTTCTCTGCCAATAGATGATTATTGGGGTGAGCACAAATGTTGGCCATAACCATTGGACAAGAGCTGGTAAAAATCCAAAAGTAACAACGGAAAAAGCACTGATTGAAGCGATAAAGGCTCCCACCATTCCAGATATATGCTTCCCTAACCAATAGTTTCTAGCCAGAGATTTTCGGAACAGATCTCTCAAACTCTGCATGGAGAAAAGGAATCCAAGTCCTCCGAAAATTAGACATAAAATCATCAAAGTACCACTCGAAAAGAATGCAAAAACCAACATTCCAGCGTGAACGACTGCCGCAAGAAAATGAACCGCTTTATGAAAGTTACTGATCGATTTTCCTCGAACATAAGAGAGTGAAAACTTACCGATGAGAGCCATGTAAAAGCTAAAAACTCCCACAAAAAATAAAAAGGGAATGGTCTTCATGTATGACAGATAAAGAGCCGTTATAAACACACCAAACATGGCCCAAAAGAACAAAACACCACTTCTGATATGCTGAGTTGAGCTCTTTCTTAAAACCAGAGCTAGCACACCAAAGACCATAGAAGCGCCACCAAAAACGATGTGAGATCCTCTTACATAAGTGATCAATTCTTCCATTGAAGCGTTCAAGTTAAGAGAATTCGATCTTAGGTAAAAGAGTGCAGAACTAATTAGTAATTTCGCCGCCTATGGCAAAAATGAAATTTGGCACAAAAGCAATTCACGGAGGTGTTCATCCTGATCCAGCCACAGGGGCAATTATGACACCGATTTATCAAACCTCGACTTATGTTCAGGATGCACCTGGAGTACATAAAGGTTACGAATATTCACGAACGGGTAATCCTACCAGAAAAGCCTTGGAAGACAATCTTGCAGCTATTGAAAATGGGAAGCACGGTCTTTGTTTCGGAAGTGGATTGGCTGGAATTGATGCAGTAGTTAAAACCCTTAAACCAGGAGATGAGGTTATATCAACCAACGATCTCTATGGTGGAAGTTATAGGATTTTTACAAAAATTTTCGAGCCACTCGGCATCAAGTTTAAGTTCGTGGATATGGGCGAACTTCAGAATGTGAAGGACGCTCTGAGCCCGGAGACCAAAATTATTTGGGCTGAAACTCCAACGAATCCAATGTTGAACATAATTGACATTGAAGGGCTGTCGGAAATTGCCAAAGAAAGCAAAGCGCTTTTATGCGTCGACAACACATTTGCCACCCCGTATCTTCAAAACCCCTTAGATCTAGGGGCTGATTTGGTAATGCATTCTGTAACTAAATATTTAGGCGGACACAGCGATGTGGTCATGGGTGCACTTGTTGTGAAAGACGATGATCTAGCAGAGAAACTATACTTTATCCAAAACAGTAGCGGAGCAGTTTGTGGACCAATGGATAGCTTTCTTGTTTTAAGAGGAATTAAAACATTGCATGTTAGAATGCAACGCCACTCTGAAAATGGAAGAAAAATTGCTGAGTTTTTGAAGGATCATCCTATGGTTGAGAACGTTTATTGGCCAGGCTTTAAGGAGCACAAAAATCACGATATCGCAGCAAAACAAATGAGAGATTTCGGCGGGATGATGTCTTTTACTACGAAAGGCAATGATTTCGAAAAAGCTATCAGAACGGTCTCAAATATGAAGGTATTCACCTTGGCAGAATCCTTAGGTGGTGTAGAATCGCTTTCAGGTCATCCTGCGTCAATGACCCATGCAGCGATACCAAAAGAAGAGCGAGAAAAAACCGGGGTGCTGGATTCACTCATTCGTCTATCTGTTGGAATTGAAGACGCGGAGGACCTAATTGCGGATCTTGACCAAGCATTAAATTCATAATTCATGAGTGTCCAGAAATACGCGGTTATAGGTTTAGGGCAATTTGGGACTGAGATTGCAAGGGAACTTTCAGGAAGAGGGGCTCAAGTTTTGGCAATTGACAATAACGAAGAGCACATCGATCGAATTAAAGAGGAGGTTGCTTACGCGGTCACTTTAGATTCTACCGATAAAAAGGTATTGAAAAGACAGGGGCTTGATGATATGGATGCAGTTGTTGTTGCCATAGGAGCTGATTTTGAAGCCCTTTTGCTGACGACAGTATACCTAATGGAGAATAATGCGAAGCGAATCATTGCCAGGGCAAACGGTGAACAACAGCGAAAGATTCTTCAGAAAATGGGTGTTACCGAAGTACTTTCACCAGAAAAAGAGGTAGCCACAAGTCTAGCAGAAAGCCTGCTTAACCCATCCGTGGTTTCTTCCTTGCAACTACCTGACAATTATGAAATCGTTGAGATAAAGAGTCCAAAAGGAGTAGTAGGAAGAAGTATACAAAGCCTCGATCTTAGAAATAAGTATAAGATCAACTTAATCACCGTCAAAAGAGAGTTTGTAGTAAACTCTAACGGAGAAGAAAAGTCTGAGTGCCATGTATTGGGCGTCCCAACCTCCGATACAACAATTGAGAAGTCAGATACTCTGGTCCTATTTGGTCAGATAAAGGATATTGAGCGATTCCTAGAAATCAATTGATGAAATATTATTTCATAACGGGCACTAGTAAGGGAATTGGAAAGGCACTCACTGAAGAACTTCTGAAAGGGCAATCAAACACAGTGGTTTCTATTGGAAGAAATCATTTAAAAGATCAAGAGAAGCTCATTGAACTCGACATCGATCTTTCTAACAAAGATGAACTGCTCAATTTTGCATTCGACAATACAATTGAAGCTGATGAATATGTCCTGGTGAACAACGCAGGTGTTCTTGGTGAAATCAGCACTACTGGTAAACTCAATTCAGAGGACCTTTATAATACATACACTGTTAATCTCATCGCTCCAAGTATTCTTTCAAATGGGTTTTTAAAAGCCTTTCAATCGAAAGACAGGCCATTGCAAATTCTCAATATAAGTTCTGGCGCAGCTAGAAGGCCAATTGTAAGTTGGGGTGCCTATTGTGCTTCAAAAGCTGGGATAGACATGCTTTCTCGGGTTATCGCAGAGGAGCAATTCGACAATGATCATGTGAAGGTGCATTCTGTGGCTCCAGGTGTTGTTCAAACACAAATGCAAACACAAATCCGAAGCACTTCTGAAGAGGATTTCACGCAGGTTAAACACTTTATTGAACTGAACAATAAGAATGAGCTAAAAGAACCCAACCAAGTGGCCCAAGAGCTCGTTCAATTACTTGAATCCCCAGCGAAACAGGAAACGATTAATCGCCTAGATTAAACCTTTCGACTTGTAAGCTGTCTTACAATGTGACGGTTATCTTTTTTAAATCCACCATTGTGAATTAAATTCGCGGGGCTCTAAGACAAAAGACTATGAAAAAACTTTTCTATTTATTATCAATTCTTTCCATCCCATTCCTAAGCAATGCACAGGATTTGATTCATTTTGATACAAGCCCGTCTTGGTGTGGAACTGATGCTTTTACTGAGGAATACTTTCAAAATAATCCTCAAGCAAGAGTTGATTACATGAAGCAACTAGAAAAGGTTTTCGAACATCGTGACAATCATGCTGCAAGAGGTGCTGATGCCATCGATCCTTTTGTAATCCCAGTAGTTGTGCACGTGGTTCATGATAACGGCATCGGAAACATAAGCTTAGAGCAAATTCAAGACGCAATTGATGGTTTGAATGAAGATTACGGAAGAACTAATCCTGACGCCGTTGATACACGTGAAGAGTTTCAAAAACATGCTGCTGGTGCTCCTTTTGAATTTCGTTTGGCAAAGTTGGACCCATCAGGAAACCCTACGGATGGAGTGGTAAGAGTTGACGACGCTGTTAAAACTTATAACACTCGTGACGAAGTTAAAGGAGTTAGTTATTGGAATTCAAGAAACTACTTTAACATGTGGATTGTAAACTCTATTCGTTCTTCTAGTGGAGGTGGTGGAACTGTTCTTGGTTTTGCTCAGTTTCCAGGAAGTGGAAGTTGGAACACCTTTGGTTTGGTAATGCGTCATGACCAATTCGGAAGAAATATCGGAACTTCAAACGCCGACGGAAGAACCCTAACTCATGAGGTAGGACACTGTTTAGGATTGTATCATACATTCCAATCAGGTTGTGGGTCTAACTGTTCGAGTTCAGGAGACAGAATTTGTGACACACCACCAGTGAGTCGCTCAACATGGTCATGCGATTTCAATCAAAACTCTTGTTTTAATGACCAAAATGGAAGCACTACAAGTGCAGAAGGAGATCAGATCTTCTTAACTGAGGACTACCCTGACCAGATCGAGAATTACATGAGTTATGATGATTGTCAGAATATGTTTTCTGTAGGTCAAGTTGATTTGATGGTTTCTACGATGAGCCAATTCAGCAGACTAGTGACTTTAGTAAGTCAGGACAATCTGGATAACACGGGTGTTGGTTTATTGTATGAGGCAGATTTTGAATCAGATAAAAATGTGGTTTGTGTTGGTTCTGAAGTGAACTATAAGGACATGTCATTCTACGGCCAGAGACTTTGGAGTTGGACGCTTCCAGGAGCACAACCAGAAAACCCAAATGATAAAAACCCAAGCGTAGTTTACAATACTCCTGGAGTACATAATGCAAGACTTTCAGTTTCGAACGGTACCGAGATTCGAAATAAGAATAAAGACAATTTTGTTTTGGTTAGTCCTGAAAGAGGATACTGGAACGACTTTGAGCAGGACTTTGAAGATGGTGTTTTCCCATCAAGCAAGTGGCTAGCTGTTGATGAAACAGGAGACGATATTAGCTGGGAAATGGTGAATACTGCTGCAAGTTCAGGAACGAATTCAATCATGCTAGAAAATTATAATGCGGTTGAAGGAAGTAGAGACCTGTTGTATACAAGTACTTATGACCTTTCTCCATTTCAAAGTGTTGAGCTGAAACTCAATTATGCGTTTGCGAGAAAAACTTCACAAGACAGTGAAAGAATGCTTGTAGCATATTCTAATGACTGTGGCGAGACTTGGACTAACTTCTGGAATGTTGGTAGTGGAAATTTAGCGACCACCGGAAATCAGCCGAATTCAGCATTTGTACCTGTGGCAGCGGAATGGAAGACCGAAAGTCAAACTTTGACTACACCGATGCTTTCTGAAAGCATCCAGTTCAGATTCACATTCTTTGGAGACGGAGGAAACAACATATACATTGATGACTTCGACATGGAAGTTGTTTGGAAAGATCAACCAACGCTTCAGTCTCCTGCTTCTGGAGAAACAGTGAACAGTTTTGCGGTGACCTTGGATTGGAAAACGCTTCCAAATGCTGACCAATACGAGTATGAGCTTGCTAGCGATAATAGTTTTAGCAATGTTATCAAAACAGGAACGCTGAATGCAATTGATATCAATCCAGATAACGCAGATTCAGAAATCTTGGCAGAAGGACTAGATCGTGGAGGTCTCTATTTTTGGAGAGTAAGAGCTATTGAAACAGGAACTGCTGGTCAATGGTCTGATGTGTGGTTTTTCAGAGTTTCTCAAACTGTTTCTGCAGAAAGAATTGCCTCTTCTACAAACACACTTTCAGTATATCCAAACCCAAGCGCAGGAGATGTTAATCTCAAGTACCTAGGCTTAGAAGATGACTTCCAATTGAGCGTCAGAGATATGACTGGTAAGATAATTTTCCTTCAAGATGCATCTAGCACCAATGGAGAATTAAGCCTTAAACTTGATGCCAAGAACTGGTCAAAAGGACTTTACTTCTTGAGCTTAGAAGGAACTAATCAGCGTTTTGTTGAGCGCTTGGTTATCCGATAATTCTAATTTCGTGGGTCATGATAGATACGCATGCCCACATTTATTTAGAAGAATTCAAAGATCAATGGGAGGAGCTCCTTGCTGAGTGTGCAGACAAGGGTCTGAAAAGGATATACCTTCCAAATATTGATAAGTCTACCATCCCCAATCTAAAGGAGCTTTCCAAGCTAAGCCCCGATGTTTGCTTTCCCATGATGGGTCTTCACCCAGGATCTGTGAAAGAGGATTATCTGGAGGAACTTGAAGCTGTTCGTGTTGAGCTTTTTGATCAGACAAGCAACTATGTTGCGGTAGGTGAAATAGGCTTGGATCTCTATTGGGACAAGAGCTTTTTTGAGGCCCAGAAACATGCATTCAGAGAGCAAATTACATGGGCTAAGGAGCTTCAACTTCCAATTGTCATTCACGTTCGTGATGCTTTTGAAGAAACTTTCGAAATAATAGATGAACTCAATGACGACAAGTTGAAAGGGATTTTTCACTGTTTTACTGGAAACATCGAGCAAGCAAATCATATTATATCCTATGGTGACTTTATGCTTGGAGTAGGAGGGATATTAACCTTCAAGAATGCAGGATTAGATAAGGTTATCGAGAAAATCAGTCTAGATCACCTTGTGCTCGAAACGGATTCCCCTTACCTTACACCTCACCCTCATCGAGGGAAACAAAATAAGTCCTCCTACCTCCCAATTATTGCAGAAAAATTGGCGGAAGTAAAAAATGTTTCAAAGGAATTCGTCATTGATAGCACGAGCGAAAATGCCTTTACTATTTTTGGGAAGTGAATCCAGGGGAAAATTCAAAAATCTTATTGCTTTATACAGGTGGAACTATCGGGATGGTGGTTGACCCTGAGACCACAGCATTACGTGCTTTTGACTTTAGTCAAATCTATGAGCATGTCCCGGAACTTCAGAAATTACACATAGATATTGAATACCAATCTTTTGATGAGCCAATAGATTCTAGTAATATGAGCCCGAGTTTGTGGGTAAAACTGGGAAAGCAAATAGAAGAGAACTATAATACTTTCGATGGTTTTGTGATTCTTCACGGCTCTGATACAATGGCCTATACCGCATCGGCATTGAGTTTCATGTTGAAAGGCTTGAGCAAGCCTGTAATTCTTACCGGATCTCAACTTCCAGTTGGGACAATTAGAACCGATGGCAAAGAGAATTTAATAACGGCGCTAGAAATAGCTGCAGCTAAGCGGAACGACCAATCTGTTGTGAGAGAGGTTGCGGTATACTTTGAATACAACCTATATAGAGGAAACCGAACTCACAAGATAAGTTCTGAAAATTTTGAAGCTTTTGAAAGTCCGAATTATCCAATGCTTGCTGAAGCTGGTGTTCATATTCATTATAATGAATCGGCTTTATGGGTGCCTCAAGAAGAATCAGAACTTCAGCTTGAAACTGGCTTTGATGATTCAATAGCTGTATTGCATCTATTTCCTGGTTGGACCATTGAATATGTAGAAGCATTTTTAGGCATGAAAAACCTAAAATGTCTCATACTCCGCACCTATGGTTCAGGAAATGCCCCAGATCACCCCGACTTTTTAGCAAGTCTCAAGAAATATCGGGATAAAGGAGTGAGCATTTTAAATGTCTCGCAATGCATTAAAGGAAGTGTACTTCAAGGAAAGTATCAATCGAGCAAAGGATTGCAAGAAATTGGGGTTTTAAACGGAGCCGATATTACTTTAGAGGCAGCAGTAACCAAGTGCATGCATTTGCTTGCTCAAGATATAGATCCAGATTCTTTCGCTCAACAATTACAACTACCAATCGCAGGAGAAATGTCGATCATGCGCCACTAAAATGAAGCTAGCCAAAAGACAATCAGAACTACTCATTGCTGCACTTGCAGTGCTGATTTATTTTCTGAGTCTGGGTCATGGTTTTGTGCTTGACGACAAAATTGTGATCACACATAATGAATTCACTAAAAAGGGATTTGATGGTATAGGCGATGCTTTCTTTAATGATTCAATGACAGGATTTTTTGGCAAGGACAAGAAACTTGTTGCCGGTGGGCGTTATCGCCCCTTAACGATGAGCTTGCATGCAGCTGAATATCAAATTTTCGGAGAAAATGCTCTAGCCTACCATCTTATCAATATTCTCTTGTACATCTTTATTGGAATTTTGGTTTATCGCATATTGCTGCGGCTCTTCCCTCCTGAAATCGAAGGCCAACGAAACCTAAATGCGCTGTTCATTAGCCTTGTTTATATGGCTCACCCGCTGCATACAGAGGTAGTAGCAAATATCAAGTCTCAAGATGAATTGTTGAGTATTCTATTTGCTTTTTCAGCTTGGGAATTATTTCTCAAAAACTTGGATACAAAGAGCTGGAAGGTCTACGTGTTACCTGCTGTTTTACTTTTCTTGAGTTTGCTGAGCAAAGAAAGTAGTGTGGCATTCGCCCTGCTTATTCCCCTTTCGGGCTTTATGATATTGAGACTTGACATTAAAAAAACATTAATTCTTGGGGCTCCCTTAATCTCAGCAGTTATCTTATATGTTGGGATGCGCTACATGATCATAGGCTCTGCAAAGCTGGAGGTGGCAAAAGAGCTTATGAATAACCCTTTTCTCAACGCGAGCAGCTCCGACAAGTTCGCTACAATTTTCTTGACCTACCTAGAATACTTCAGGCTACTTGTGATTCCACATCCTTTAACCCATGACTATTACCCCAAGCACATACCTATAGTATCATGGACAGACGTCAAAGTGATTCTTTCACTAGTCGTACATGGAGCATTAGTGGTTTGGGCATATGTGAGAAGAAATGACCGCCAGTTATTGTTTTGGATGCTTTTCTATTTTGCCAGCTTCTTTCTCTATTCGAATTTGATTTTCAATATTGGAACCTTTATGAACGAGCGTTTTTTGTTCGTGTCTTCTCTTTCATACGCGGTGCTTCTTGTAACACTTATTCAGACCTATTTTAAGAAGAGCGAAAAACTTAGGATGGCTTTGCTTTTAGGATTCATCATAATCTATGGAGCCTTAAGTTTAATGCGTGTTCCAGCTTGGGAAAGCGACCGCACATTGGCGCTCACGGATGTTGAAGTTTCAAGTAATTCTGCCAAAGCCCAAATGGCTGCAGGATCCGCTTATCTCGATTGGGCGAAGGAAGAACGTATTGAAAGCAAAAAGCTTCAGTACTTAAATAAGGGAATCAAACACCTGGCCCGTTCCTTAGAGATCTATCCTCGATATTTCCCTCCAACAATTCTGATGGGAAATAGCTTGGCCGAAGCTGGAAGGTATAAAGAGAGCTTAATCTATTTTAAAACTTGTTTTCAGTTGAACCCAAAACATCCTGACGCGCTCAATAATTCCTTGTTCGTTGCACAGCGATCGGCGGAGAAAAAGGACTTTGTGAATGCCATACAAGCATATGAGCTATTACTTACGCAAGAAAAAAAGCCCATTTATTTTTCTGCCTTAGGTGAGATTTACGGTAAGGAATTGCAGAATTTGGAAGAGTCAAAACAAGTTTTAATGCGTGGAATTGAGTACTTCCCTCAAGATTCTGACTTGAATCAGAAGCTCGGTGTAGTATACGCTATGCAAGGCAAACCAAGGGATGCCATAGGGTTTTTTGAAAGAGCCTTAGAGCAAAACCCTAACAATGGGCATTTATATCTGAATATAGGAATTGCCTATCGTTCTTTAGGTCAAACTGAACTTGCGGAAAAGAATATATCTAAAGCACTAGAATTGGAGCCTTCTTTACGAGATGGTTAAATGGGATTCGTTGCAAAAAATTTGTATTTTTCGCCGCAATTTGCAGAGAAGGAGGAATCTCCAAGTAAATCTGGAGAGGTGGCCGAGTGGCTGAAGGCGCACGCTTGGAAAGCGTGTATACCGTAACCCGGTATCGAGGGTTCGAATCCCTCTCTCTCCGCGGTAGTTTTAAAATGAAAAGAACTAATATTAATATCAATATAAAAGTGATGAACAAATTAGCCATGATCTTGACATTCTTAGCGTTTATGTCATTTGGAATGCAAACGTCTTATGCTCAAGAAGAAGCTGAAGAGACTACAACTGAAATGTCAGAAGATTCTGCTGCAGACTCCTCTATGGAAGGCGATTCCTCAATGATGCAGGAAGAATCTGTCGAAGAGGCTCCAGCCGAGATGGAAGAAGCAGCACCTGTTACTGAAGATACTGAAGTAAGTGAAGAAGAAAGAGGATTTCACCAAGTGCTTAAGGAAAAGTTCATCGATGGTGGACCACTCTTTATGTCTTTTGTATTGATCTGTTTGATTTTAGGTCTTGCGATTAGTATCGAAAGAATCCTATACCTATCACTTTCAAGTTCAAATAGTAAAAAACTATTGGAAGATGTTGAAAGCGCGTTGACTTCAGGTGGTGTTGAATCTGCAAAAGAAGTTTGTAGAAACACTTCAGGTCCTGTTGCTAGTATCTTCTACCAAGGTTTAGACAGAAGTTCTGAAGGTCTTGAAATGGTTGAGAAATCTGTAGTATCCTACGGAGGAGTTCAAATGAGCTTACTCGAAAGAAATTTATCTTGGATTTCACTCTTTATCGCATTGGCTCCAATGCTTGGTTTCTTTGGAACGGTAGTAGGGATGATTCAAGCCTTTGAGGCAATTGCTGAGGCAAACAACATTTCTCCAGGGATTGTTGCCGATGGTATTGGGGTAGCCTTGATTACAACAGTATCTGGACTTTTAGTTGCCATGGTACTTCAAGTATTCTATAACTACATTGTTGCTAGAGTTGACGCAATCGTTCACGATATGGAGAACGCGTCCATTTCACTTATTGATCTACTAGTTAAGCACCAAACTATTAACAACAAGTAAGATGAGCGGAAGAATATCAAGTATTGTACTGGCTGTTCTCGCGCTATTTGGGGTAATCACCCTTATACTTGAGTTTACGGCCGATAATCATGACGCCATGCTCTACTACTCTTATGTATTAATAGGTTTAGCAATTCTTGGAACCCTCGGTGGAGGTGTCATTGGAATGATTAACAACCCGTCAAGCATAAAAGGGAGTATCATTGGAATCGTTGGATTGGGAGCTATTCTAGGAATTAGTTGGGGATTAGCTTCTCCAGAAATGTTGGAATCTTACCCAGCAGATGTTACTGAAGGCCAAGTTAGGTTTTCAGGAATGGGCCTTATTGCTCTGTATATCACCTTTATTGGTGCAATAGGAGCAATTCTATTTTCGTCTGTTTATAGTATTATTCGCAAATAGTTAGCATGCCGAAAAGAGGAGCACCACCAGAAATAAACGCAGGTTCGATGGCCGACATAGCATTCTTGCTATTGGTTTTCTTCCTTGTGACAACAACGATGGATACCGATTTAGGTTTGGCTCGTCTTCTTCCTCCTCCAATTTTGGAAGATGTTGAAACACCACCTATCAAAGAGAGGAACGTATTTGTTGTTCTGGTAAATGCCAATGACAAACTACTTGTTGAAGGAGAGCTCATGGAAATTTCAGAGCTTCGAGACGCAGCAAAAGAGTTTATTGAAAATCCAAATGACGAGGAAAAACTTCCTGCGAAGAAAGAAGTTGAGATACCAATTTTAGGAACAAGAATGGTTTCAAAACAGGTGATATCACTTCAAAACGATAACGGGACATCTTACGATATGTACATTCAGGTTCAAAATGAGCTCGCAGCAGCTTATAACGAGTTGAGAAATGTATTGGCGATGGAGGAGTTTGGTGTCAGTTATGACGCACTTGTTGAAGCAGGAGACAAAGCAAAGGTGAAAGCCATTAGAAAAGTGTTTCCTCAGAGAATTTCTGAAGCAGAACCAAAAGACGTAGGGAAAAAGTAATGTCTAAGTTCAAGAAAAACAACGAAAAAGATGGACCGGGAATATCAACCGCGTCCCTTCCTGATATTGTATTCATGCTACTATTCTTCTTTATGGTGACAACTGTAATGAGAGAAGTTGATTTGAAGGTTAAGATATCTCAACCTGAAGCGACTGAAGTTAAGAAGCTTGAAAACAAAGCACTAGTTTGTTACATCTATATCGGTGAGCCTTCAGAAGCTGGCAAGTATGGAACGAAGCCAAGGATTCAACTTAACGATGCCTTCGCTACCACTACTGATATTGGGCCTTATGTTGAAGAGTTTAGAGCTTCAAAAAACGAAGCTGAAGTTCCTTTGATCACTACCTCCATGAAAGTTGATTCAAAAACTGAAATGGGCATCGTTACAGAGGTAAAACAAGAACTTCGTAAAGTATACGCGCTTAAACTTAATTACTCTACCAGAGAGCGTCTCGATAGGAATTGAGAGCATTAGTCGCTCATATTCTCCTTCTATTTCTTGCATTTTCATGTACAAAGTCTCCCAAGGACTCTGATTCAATTAATGTCCTGGTGTTTGAGCTTGCTAAAGACTCAAGTGTTAGCATTCCAATTACACTAAGTGATTCTACTATGACCCTCTATAATCATACAGAGGAGATTCAGATGGTATACTCAATCACAGATTCAGGAATCAGAATTAACCTTCCTGTATTTGAATCCTATTTTCTTTTCGACACCCTTCATATTGGAGCCAAGGGGTTTTGGTATGACCCTTCCCGTCCTAATAGCTATAAAGTACCGGTGAGTTTGGCAAATATGAATTCGCCTTATGAGGCATTTAAGCTTCCAAATCAAGCTGAAGTATGGGAATGTAATTTCTCTGGATACAAGGGGAAACTGGACTTGTACCGAGATTCCAGTTCCGACAAGGTTTATGCTAATATTCAAACTGAAACTGGCGACTACCGCTTCCTTCATGGCACTATAACAGCTAAGCAACTCAGCTTACAAACCTTTGATGGCGCCCATCTATTTCTCTTTACAGCTGAATACGGAGACGGTGTTATTGAGAATGGGAGCTTTCTTTCAGGCGTTCATTACCGAGATCAATGGAATGCTAAAAGGAATCAGGAGTTCAAACTTTTGGGCACCGCAGAGCTCGTTTCCGCAAAGGACGAATTTTCGAGTTTTTCGGCTGAGAATAGTGATGGAGATACGCTACACTTTAATAAATCAAGTTTTACTGGCAAGCTAAATATCATCCAAATTATGGGAACTTGGTGTCCAAACTGCATGGATGAAAGTCTGCTTCTTCAGCAATTTCTCCAAGATTATGAGCAACAAGGCTTGAAGGTTTATGCTTTTGCTTATGAGAGATACGAGGACAAAACAAGATCTTGGAATGCCATCAAGAAAGCCAAGAAAGACATGAGTTTGGATTATCCCATTTTCCTCGCTGGTAGGGCTTCAAAAGCGGAAGCTTCTGAAGATTTTTCATTCCTTGAAGGGGTCTATTCTTTCCCTACGAGCATTTTTTTAGAAAAAAATGGAAAAATTTTATCCGTCCATTCTGGCTTCAATGGACCAGCTACCGGTTTCGCCTATAAGCAGCAAATAAGCGACTTTCAAGAAATAATTGAGGAACAGCTCGGTTTGAACGAATAGGTTTTGCTGGCTGTATCTAAATGTCTAGTAGCGAACTAATAATACTTAGATTTGTTTTAATCTCATCATACAAGAGAAAATGGAAATCAAAGAAGGAGAATTACTCTCTAAAATAAATTTACCTGAAGACCTTAGAAAACTTAGTGAAGAACAACTAGGCCAGGTTTGTAATGAGTTACGAGATTATATTGTTGATGTAGTTTCAAAAAAGGGAGGGCACTTCGGCGCAAGCTTAGGCGTTGTAGAAATGACTGTTGCCTTGCACTACGTTTTCAATACTCCAATTGATCAGTTGGTATGGGATGTAGGACACCAGGCTTACGGTCACAAAATATTAACTGGAAGAAAAGACGTTTTCCACACCAATAGAAAATACAAAGGGATAAGTGGTTTTCCTAAGCGCAGCGAGAGTGACTTTGATACTTTCGGCGTAGGCCACTCCTCTACTTCAATTTCAGCTGCACTAGGTATGGCAGTGGCTAACAAATTCAAGAATGATGACAGGCAACACATTGCAGTCATCGGTGATGGGGCCATGACTGCAGGATTGGCATTTGAAGGGCTTAATCACGCAGGTGCTGAAGACTCAAACCTTTTAGTTGTCCTGAACGACAACTGCATGTCAATAGACCCAAACGTTGGGGCGCTTAAAGAGTACTTAACCGATATTACCACTTCACACACTTATAACAAAGTGAAGGATGAAGTTTGGAATCTACTTGGGAAGATCAGTCGTTTCGGACCAAATGCGCAAGAGATTGCCGCTAAGGTGGAAAATGCAATTAAGGCTAGCGTCCTTAAGGAATCCAATTATTTTGAGAGCCTTAACTTCAGGTACTTCGGGCCAATTGATGGACATGATGTTGATCACCTTGTAAAGGTGATGAAGGACCTAAAGGATATTCCTGGGCCAAAACTTCTTCATTGCGTTACAGTGAAGGGAAAAGGTTATAAGCCTGCAGAGGATGGTGATACCACTAAATGGCATGCACCAGGTATCTTTAATAAAGAAACAGGTGAAATTGTAAAAGTGACGCCTAAGAACCCTGAGCCTCCAAAGTATCAAGATGTGTTTGGGCACTCGATAATAGAATTAGCTGAGAAGAATGAGAAAATCATGGGAGTTACACCTGCCATGCCAACCGGTTCAAGTCTCAAATTTATGATGGAGGCAATGCCTGATCGTGCATTTGATGTGGGAATAGCCGAACAACATGCGGTGACTTTTTCTGCAGGTTTGGCTACACAGGGTCTGGTGCCTTTCTGTAATATTTACTCTTCGTTCATGCAACGTGCTTATGATCAAGTGATCCATGATGTTGCACTTCAGAATTTGCATGTGGTTTTCTGTCTGGATAGGGCAGGAGTAGCTGGAGCCGATGGCCCAACTCACCATGGTGCTTATGACATTTCATACATGCGATGTATTCCGAATATGGTAGTAGCAGCTCCTATGAATGAGGAAGAGCTTCGAAACATGATGTACACTTCTCAATTGGAGAAGAATACATTGCCATTTTCGATAAGGTATCCAAGGGGTCAGGGAATGATGCCGGAGTGGAAAACACCTTTTAAAGAACTCAAGATTGGTCAAGGCCGAAAAGTTAAATCTGGAGAAGATGTTGCCATTTTAACAATAGGGCACATTGGAAATTACGCCACGGAATCGATTCAGCAATTAGAAGATAAAGGGATATCAGCAGCTCATTACGATATGCGGTTTGTGAAGCCTATCGATGAGATTATGCTTCATGAGGTCTTTTCTAAATTCGAGCATGTGGTTACCGTTGAAGATGGTTGTATCCAAGGAGGAATGGGCTCTGCCGTTTTGGAGTTTATGGCTGACCACGGTTACAAGGCACAAGTTAAGCGACTTGGAATGCCTGATGAAGTGATCGAGCATGGGTCTCAATTAGAATTGCACACGCAGTGTGGTTATCATCCAGAAGGAATAGCGTCTGCCTGTGAGGAGCTTGTAGAGCACCTTAATGCTGCGCCCACTAAAGTAGCTGGACGAGCATAAATTACGACTTAGCGAACAAGTGACTGATGTCACGAACATCGAGCGCTATCTTTTGTTAGATTTGAAAGAATAACGCGCGCTAATCATTGCTTATATATTTTCCTAAAGTCCTGATTGGACAGAATTTAAGTAGGTCTACAGTCTTGGCCAAAATAAAAAGTGTATTTCTTACACTTTCCCTAATCTTCCTTTTTTGGGGGAACTCAATAGCTTTGCCCAGTCTTTTTCTCCACTTCAGCAACTGAATCCTGCTTTAACGGGCTCCAATATTAATTGGAATTACAATATGGGATACCGTTTTGAAGTAAGTGCGGATGGTGATATTACCGCATTGGGTGGTAAATGGACCACAGGGATAACACACACCGTTCGATTGTTTGCATATCCCGCCGGCACTCAGCTTGCCTCAATTAATGTCACTGGAGATGGAAATTGGAAATATGCTAACCTTGGAACCGCAGTCAGTGTAACGCAAGGAAGTCAATACGTAGTTGCTGTTCGATTAAATTCCCAATCAAGCGGTCAGTATTCTAATACAGTGAACTTTCCATATTCTTATGGGGGAATCGAAATCTTAGGAACGGCATTTCTGAGAGCTTCAAATGCAATGCCCACCAACTTAAACTTAACAAACTCATATGGACAAGCAGATGTTATTTTTCAGCCTTGTGCCTATGCTGGAAGTTTAAGTGCTAACAAAACGAGTGTGATTCCAGGTGGTTCGGCAACACTTACCGTCTCAAATTTCACAGGTTCAATCAAATGGCAGGAGAGTACTGTAATCTGAATTTTACTGATATTCCTGGTCAATTTGGAACTCAACTATATACTGGAGCACTAAATCAGAAAACATATTTCAGAACCTTGATAACCGCGGGTGCTTGCAGTGATACTTCAAATGCATTAGAGATATCAATTATAGACCCGACATATGCATTGCAATCCCTTGACTTGGCTTTGGTGAACCAGAACATAAACTGGGACTACAATATGGGCTATCGGTTCAGGCCCGTGCAAGATGGTCAAATAACTGAACTTGGAGGACGATGGACTGATGGAGTAAGTCATACGGTGCGGCTATACGACTTTAGCACAGGAAACGTATTAGCAAGTACCACTGTTATGGGCTCCGTTTCATGGAAGTACAATTCTATAGTTCCGGTTAATGTCACTTCAGGTACGGATTACGTTGTAGCCGTTCGACTAAATAATCAAAATAGTGGGCTTTACAGCAACGCGAGTCTCCCAACTAACTCTGGCAACCTAGAAATCGTAAATACTTTATACCGAGCTTCTAGTGATCTTATACCAAATACAGCTGTCACAAACAGAATGTACGGCTAGGCTGATGTGAAATTTGAAACTTGTGAAAGTGCTGGTACAATAGTGGCCGAGACTACCCCTGTATTAATTTATGATAGCACTAGATTATTTGCAACAGGAAATTCTGCTACGGTAAGCTGGCAAAGCTCTTCAAACGGAACACTTTTTTCAAATGCCGGAACTGGGGATACCCTGAATACCGGCAAACTAAGTGCAACTACTTTTTATCGAACAATAGTTACTGGCACATGTGCCAATGATACAAGTGAAGTATTCAAACTACAAGTAATCGATCCAAGCTGCATCTTGCAAGGGGCCCAACCTCTTGTTGCGAATGAAAATGTAAACTGGAATTATAACATGGGTTATCGTTTCAGGGCAGATATCAACGGAACAGTTGAAGAGCTCGGCGGAAGATGGGCAAACGGCGTAAGTCATACGGTTCGCTTGTATTCTTATCCTGCGGGTGCAGTATTGGCCTCGGCCAATGTTACTGGAGCAGATGACGAGTGGGCCTATACAGGAATAACACCGGTAAGTCTAGTGTCAGGTACAGAGTATGTCGTTGCAGTGAGACTAACAAGTAACAACACTGGGGTGTCAGGTACAGTGCCAGGAGGATTGCCCTATAGTTCAGGAGATGTCACCATAATTACATCGATGTATAGGGCAAATTCTAACTTGATTCCAAATACGAATTCGACAACGACAATGTATGGCTGGGCAGACATGAAATTTGTCCCTTGCGTGAATTCAGGTGACGTTTATCCAAGTGATACTATAGTGTGTTCTTCGTATACATTCGCCCTAGAGCTAAAGTACAGTGTTGGAAATATTCAATGGCAGTCGTCTCTAAACGGAACGACTTTTAGCAACATTTCAGGTGCTATCGATAGTGTGCTCACAGTGAACGGAATTAGCTCCAACACCTACTATCGTGCAATCGCCTCAAGCGTTTGTGGTGCTGACACATCAGATATACAGTTGATTGTAGTTTCTGGAAGTGGTCAGATTGGGCTTTGTACAGGTACTCAGGATGCTGATTGGTTTAACGTCTGTAATTGGGCAGATGGAACAGTTCCTGTCAATGGTGACAGTGCCATTTTTGTACCTGGTACAAATGTTCCAACAAACATTGCTCAGGTGAACTTGAGGTATTTGAGCTTGAACAACTCAAATGGATTAAACCTTACCAATCGTTTACGGGTAAATGATAGCCTCGACCTTATCAATGGAAATATTGTCTTAAACAACCAAAACCTCATTGTTGGTCCAAACGCGAATATTGGAAACAACTTTGCAGCCTCCTATATAGTTTGTAATGGAAATGGCGCGGTTAGATTGCGATACAATGCGGTAAACATTGGAACGAGAAGAGTACCTATCGGCGATCCACTGAGCTATTCATATGCAGAATTTAATTTGACCACCGGAACGCTTGGTAATGGCGCGTATATTTCTGTCCGCACACTGGCATCGGATGCACCAAATATTAGTAGCCCTTTGAACAAGATCGAAAGACATTGGGTCGTTGACGGTGTAAACATCACATCACCGAATTATTCGGCAAGCTTTCTATATGATGATGGAGACGTAATCGGGTCTGAGTCCGATTTAAGCCTTCAACTGTATAATGGTAGTACGTGGATACACTATGCTACGGCAAATACAAGCCAGAACACCTTGGCAGGAACTGGAATTACGCAATTTGGAACTTACACCGCCTTTGACAAAGAAGCCATTGAATCGGCCCAAACAGGGCAGTGGAATCAAAATTCTACATGGGTAGGAGGAGTAATTCCAAGTACTACAGACCAGGCCTTAATTGTGTCTCCTCACACAGTAACGCTAACTGCTAATACCAAAGCCGGTGGAATAAATATTGCCACCGGAGCGAGCCTAGATATTCAAACGAATGACCTGAGCATGACAGGTAGTTTTGTGAACGATGGGAGCTTCACAGGAACAGGAATAGTGAGCTTCGATGGAACTTCTACTCAAGATATTGGAGGAAGTTCAAATACACAGGTCGAGTTACTTGAAATAAACAATGCTCAAGGGGTTGAGATTAGTTCAGGTGAAGTGTTGATCAATAACCGTATTGATATCAACACCGGAACACTCACCACTAACGGGAATTTAACGCTCCTTTCCGACTCAAATAGAACAGCAAATTTGGGAGAAGTTACAGGAAGTTTAAGTGGAACCATCAAAGCACAGAGACACATTGATGGAATGGACAATAACGTGGGTTGGAGACACCTAACAAGCCCTATTCAATCAACTACCTTACAAGACTTTAAATACAACAACAGCACTTATCCTAATGGAATCTACTTTTATGGTTTTACTGGGTCGAATCAAAGTTGGACCTGGGCAAATGCGTATCGATTTAGTGAGCCAGCTGCGGGGATTTCTGGAAATTTTGACGATGGTTGGATTGCAGCTTCAAATATCTCAAACGGAATTAGCCATACACTTCCATATACGATCTATACAGGAGGACCGAACTTTCCTGAATATGATCTAGAAGTAGAAGGGTATACTAACGTGGGAGCAATAAGCATCTCTGGACTTAGCTTAACTGGAACTAACCGATGGCATTTGATTGGAAACCCATATCCATCTTCTATTGATTGGTCTGCAGTTACACGCACAGGAGTTGACGCTATTTGCTATTTGTTCAGTGAAACAAACGGTGGTTACGTAGCATCCAACTTGCTTCCAAGCCCAAATCTTATTGGAAGCTTTCAAGGCTTATTCATAAGGGTTAATAATGCAACAAACAGCATCACTTTCAATGAGAACGACAAGGTAACGAGTGATGCTCCTTTCCAAAAAGCGCTTTCCGATGGTGATTTACTGAGAATGAAGCTATCCAATTTAAATAATGGCCGATGGAGTCCGGCAGCAATAGATTGGGTTCAAGGAGCAAGTCCTCATTTCGATTCAGAGTATGATGCCTATAAATTGTATAATGGTTTCCCATTCCCTAACCTCGGCATATTCACTGATCAGGATACTACCGAATTCCAAGTAGCTGCTGACGCTCCTGGAAAATCTGTTTATACCTATTTCTTAAGAACACTTACATCTGTTTCAGACACGATGGAGTTGCATTTTGAAGAGTTTCCAACTCAGGCAAATCTTTGCATGTTGCTCTACGATCGAGAATTAGACAGTACCATGTTGGTGACTGAAAATCTCAAATACACTTTCTACCTTTCAGATACCACAGATTTTGCACGCTTTGAGCTAACTACTTTTGATGTTGATATGGGCCCTCAAGTTGAGCATATCAGTTGCTTCGGTGAAGTTGATGGGAAAATCGTTCTTGAGCTTCCAAAATGGACTGCCTTTAATGTGACCTGGTCTGATAGCCTCGGAAACTTGTTAAGGTATAATCCCAATGTTTACCTGAGTGACTCAATTATCGGACTTTCAGGAGGAGACTACAATATAGAGTTTGAAGACACATCTGGAACTTGCCGAACCCTAAGTAAAACACTTTCTGTTTTTGAGCCTCAAGAGGTAATAGCTGATTTCAGCTTGAACAAAGACACACTAGAAATCGATGAGGAACTTCTCATAACTAACTTGTCGCAAGGGGCGAGTAGTTTTTACTGGACTCTCGGAGATGGGACTTTAGACACTAGCTTCAACGCTAGCCATAGCTATAGCTTAGCAGGCAATTATACCATAAACCTGCTCAGCGCAGAAGGAGAATGTACGGACACAAGTTCCAAGGATATCGTTGTAATAGAGAAAACACTTCCGGCATCTCAATCAGAAATTTTCGAAAAAGCCATTATTGCACTCAACACGAATCAGTTAAAAATTGAAGGTTTGGACTTGCAAGAGCAACAGATTGAGTTGAGTGATGTTAAGGGCCAAGTGATCCTAAGTTCGAAAACTGAAAGCCCGACTTATTATAAAGATGGACTAGGTCTTAGTCCTGGTGTATACTTCTTAATTATTGATGATAAGAGGCATAAGATCTCTGTTCAATAGAAAGGTTGTTTAGTTTTGGGTCATGAGCTTCACCCGCAGTACTTTCTTACTGATTTCATTCGTATTTCTAGCTTTTCAAGCTAGGTCTCAAAATTGCACTCAACCCACAGAACCATGGAGCCCTTTAGGTCCTGTACCCATTAAAAAGGGAAAGGTTCCTTATCAAGGAATACTTGTTTCATGCGAGCACCCTGCTAACGACACTCTTTTCCAGCGATTTTATGTAGGCTCGAATTCATCAGGGCTCTATTATACTGAAGGCTCAAACTACTGGACTAACCTAACGGAAAGCTTCAAACGCCCTGGTTTAGGAATTCAAGATATTGCCTTGCATGAAGAAAATCCCGGCTTAATTCTTCTTGCCACAGGAATGAGCACATACGGTAAAGACTATGGTCAAGGCCTAATTTACACCTTTAATCACGGCTTGACATGGGCCCAAGTGAAGGAAATAAACCCAGGCGAATTCACAAATAAGATTGCTAGAAGATGCATGTTTTTGAGTGGTTCTTATGGAGCAATTGCCGGCGTCGAGGATGAGCTTTGGTTCACTGAAGATATTCGTAAGGAGAATGCATGGGAGATGGTTTGGAAAGCTAAACCGAAATCGAAGGCGGTGGGTAAGTACTACATCGATGAGATTAAGTTCCACCCAAGATTTCCTTCTACCCCAATTATTTATGTGGCCATGAGTGATCCCTTAGTAGATGATGGGGGAAGTAAGATTTATAGAGTAAATATTCAAGAGAATTTTTCCGTTAGGCCATTGAAAATCGAGGGTGTTAAACCAAGCCCAAGAATCGATATAGCAGTGTCCCCAGAAAAGCCTGATCGCTTGTATTGTATTTTGAACAGACCAAATAGCCGGTTTGAGCTATATGTAAGTGAAGATAGAGGAGACAGTTGGACAAAAAGGAGAAAGCTAAACGCCTATGGAATGGGTATGGCCGGATTCGAAATGGAGGTTTCACCCACAGACCCGGAAGTAATCTATTATGGTGGAATTAGCTTATATCGCCAGGTTGGAATTGACAAAGGAACACCACAGAGAATACAAAGGAATATTCACGATGATACAAGAGATTTTCTTGTGCTAAAAGGAAGTGAAAAGGGTTACAACGGTCAAAATGATGTCTTGTTAAATGCCAACGATGGTGGACTAAGTATTAATAAAGGAGGGGCAAGGGAAGACTGGAATTCCTTGAACGGCACGGGTGTCTTTGGCTTAAATATCTCTCAGTTATATGGAATTGCAATTCACCCTATGGATACAAATATCATAGCTGGAGGGCTTAAAGACAATGGGACAATTGTATGGCATCGGGATAGCCTAGCCAATCACATTTACGGAGGCGATGGAGGAGATGTCGCTTATACAAATGATGGAGCACTGCTAGCGAACTTTAATGGTGGAGCGAGACCAGGAAAGTTATTTGTACATAAAAACGGCAACTCGAAAAGCTTTCCTAAAACTAGTTTTGGTGTGAGTAATTCACCCCTACTCATTAAGCGAGATGGCAAAGCTTTGTATGCGCATGCTCAAGCAGGTTCACCTCCCATTTTTGATTTGGTAGAACTAGATATGAACTCTGGTGAGATCCGAAATCTAAGTCAAAAAGGAGATCGAGCAATTGCTGCAATTGGCGTTGCGGCCTCTGATGAAGAAACCATTTATTATGCGAACATCAATGTCAGCTATGGGCCTGAGGCTTCTGAAACCGTTTGGAGAAGTACGGATGGCGGTGAGTCATGGAATGATATTTCAAAAGGACTAGGAGGAAGCAAATACCACCGAGTTTCGGCTATCGCAGTGCATCCAGCCGACCCAGAACGATTGATCGTTTCCTATCATGGAAATTCAAAACCAGCTCATGTTTATTTGAGCACTAACGGCGGCGGTTCTTGGGAGCTGATTTCCAAGGGATTGCCAAGCTACGGAACGAATCGCCTAAAATACTCGAAGCATGGAGTCGCATTTTCAGCAACAGATTTAGGTATGTATGTCTTCGACGAAGCCTTAAAAGAATGGACTTGCTTTTCTGCTGGGCTTCCTAGTCTCCCAATTTCAGATTTCGAATTTGACTATTGTAAAAATCGTATTGTGGCCTCCAGTTTTGGAAGAGGTCTGTGGGAAGCGGAATATCCTTTTCAAGCTAAGAGAAATTTAATTCCTGCAGTTACATTTGATAAGGACACAGTCATTGATGGGAGCACAAGTTTTCATTCTGATATCCTGCTTGAAAAAAATGTGAAACTTGAAATCAAAGGAACTGAGAGGAACCAAACAAAGGTGTATTTGGATGAAGGCCTGAATATCCAATTGAAAAAAGGAGCCGAGTTAGTTCTTTCCAATGCCGAGTTGATTTCAAATTGCTCTACAGGTTGGAGCTTGATGTACAACTTCGGTTTTCTATCTAAAAAAGTAAAGGCTCAGTTTAAACAAAACGGCACATCTAAGGTCATTAACCTTAAACAAAGCGATTTTGAGTTCAAAGCAGAATGAGTTAAAAACAGTTTTGATTACAGGAGGCACTGGGCTTCTAGGAAAGGTGCTTACCAAGCTGCTCCAGGATGATGGATACAAGATTAGGTATCTAAGCCGTTCAAAGCAACAAATTAAGGATGTAGAGGTCTTCCAATGGAACCCATCAAAGGGCGAAATAGAACTGGGAGCTTTGGAAAATCTTCATGGATTGATTCACCTTGCAGGTGCGAATGTTGGTGAGAAAGCATGGACAGACAAGCAACGAAAACGAATTCTCGACAGTCGATTAGATTCTACCAAACTATTAGTTGAAGAACTAGAGAAGTTGGAAGCTAAACCATCAGCTATCGTCAGTGCCTCGGCTATAGGCTATTATATGGGTCAAGCTGGAGGGGTTGTGATTAAAGAAGCTGATCGCGCCGGAGAGGGTTTCCTTTCTGAGGTCACTCAGAAGTGGGAGAATGCAACAGATGATTTCAGAACTCTAAATGTTCCTTCTACTCAATTGCGTATTGGCATTGTTTTAAGTACCAAAGGCGGAGCACTTCAAAAGCTCTTATTGCCTGCAAAGCTATTTGCTGGTACTCATATTGGCGACGGATCTCAAAGGATGTCGTGGATACACTTGGAAGATGTCGCTAGCATGATGAAGTTTTGCATAGAAAGCAAAATGGAAGGAGTTTACAACGCCGTTGCTCCTCAAATAGTGACGAATAAATCATTTAGTAGAAGCTTGAGAAAGGTTTTGGGAAGATTCAATATTGCACCGCCTTTACCTGCATTTATCTTGAGACTTGCAATGGGAGAGCGAGCTTCTCTTGTTTTGGAGGATTTGGCCGTATCTAATGAAAAGATTCAAAGCACAGGCTTCGAATTTAAATTTAAGGATCTTGATGTGGCGCTGAAGGACTTGATTTCTAGGTCACTCTGATCTGAAGGGCCTCGGCAATCGACAATAAAGACGCTTCGATTTCCTTATTTCCATTACAGCTTAAGAGTGCCGCGTTTGCCTTTTGAAAATGTTCTTCCTTTAAGTACTCTACCTTGTCTTTTGCGCCCATATTTTCAAAAAGGCTAAGACACTTTTTGATTTTTTCTTCGCCTTGAAGTTTGTCTTCGTGAAACAATTTCCAGAGTTCGTCTTTCAGTTCTTGCTTGTCTGACTGTAAAGCGGAGAAATACAGAATGGTCTTTTTGTTTGCTAGAATGTCACCGCCAACTTGTTTGCCAAAGGTTTTCGGGTCTCCAAAAGCATCTAATAAGTCGTCTTGAAGCTGAAAGGCCATACCTAAATGATAGCCGAAGGCACCAATAGAATCAATCTGATCTTGATTAGCATCAGCTTGAATTGCCCCAAGTTCTAATGCCCCTGAAAGCAAAGCAGCCGTTTTAAGGGAAATCATCTTCAGGTATTCATCGGGACTAACATCCTCACGTTCTTCAAATTCCATATCAAATTGCTGACCGTCACAAACATCAAGAGCTGTTTTATTAAAACAGTCGAGCAATGCAGCCAGGTGATTTCCAGATTCTCTAGCAAGACACTGATAAGAAAGAATAAGCATAGCGTCACCTGAAAGAATGGCTACGCTGTCGTTCCATTTTTTATGAACTGTTTCTTTACCCCTTCTTAGTGGCGCTTTATCCATTATATCGTCGTGCATCAGGCTAAAGTTGTGGAATACTTCAACGGCTAATGCTTGATTCAAAGCATCTTTGTTGGCACCTCCAAATAGTTGGCATGACAACAAAGTAAGCACGGGGCGAATTCTTTTTCCGCCTAATTTCAGAATGTAGCGAATCGGCTCATAAAGATCTTTTGGCTTTTCAGGAAATGAAAGTTCCGAAAGTTCGTTCTCTAAGTATGAAATCAGGGCTTTATCCATGCGTCTATTTGATTAGATTCAGTAAGTATTCGCCATAACCGCTTTTCACTAATGGCATAGCGATTTCTTCTAACTGCTGAGCATCGATATAGTTCATTCGAAAAGCAACCTCTTCAATACAACCGATTTTTAAACCTTGACGTTTTTCAATGACTTCTACAAAATTATTAGCGTCCATCAAAGAAGAGAAAGTCCCAGTGTCCAACCAAGCAGTTCCTCGATTCATGACACTCACTTTTAGTTTTGATCGTTCGAGGTAGACCTTATTCACATCAGTGATTTCGTACTCGCCACGTGCGCTCGGCTTTAGGTTTTTAGCGATTTCTACAACTTCATTATCATAAAAGTATAGCCCGGGAATCGCATAATTTGAACGTGGATTATCAGGCTTTTCCTCAATACTTAAAACCTTGTTACTATCATCAAATTCCACTACACCATAACGTTCAGGATCTGATACGTGATAGGCAAAAACGATTCCTCCATCAGGATCATTACAACTCTGAAGCATTCTTCCAAGGCCTTCACCATAGAAAATGTTATCACCTAACATAAGCGAGACTTTGTCTTTGCCTATAAATTCCTCACCCAGCACAAAAGCTTGTGCTAAGCCGTTAGGCACAACTTGTTCTTTGTAGTGAAACTCACAGCCTAGATTTTTACCATCTCCAAGCAGTCTTTTAAAATTTGGAAGGTCTTCAGGAGTAGAAATAATCAGGATTTCTCTAATTCCTGCCATCATCATTAATGAAAGTGGGTAATAGATCATGGGTTTATCGTATACCGGCATGAGTTGTTTACTCATAGCATAGGTAATTGGGTAGAGCCGGGTGCCAGATCCACCAGCTAGGATGATTCCTTTCATTTTTTCTCGATTTTCAATTCGTCAATATCGATGTCTTCCTCATCTAAATAGATGTCAAAGTAAGGTTCTTTAAAGGACTTTGAAACTAACATTTTTTCCATGGTTAAAAGAAAAGATGGAAGGATAATCAAGTTACAAAGCATCGCCATAAGCAAGGTGAAACTAACCAACAATCCAAGAGCTCGTGTTCCTCCAAACTCTGATGATATAAAAACAGAAAAACCAAAGAAAAGGATTATGGAAGTGTAGAACATAGACACGCCTGTTTCGGAAAGTGCTTTGTGAACCGAAAGCCCAATTTGATCATTGTTATTCTTTAATTCCTGCCTATACTTTGCTAAGAAATGTATGGTGTCATCGACGGAAATACCAAAGGCGATGCTAAAGACTAAAACCGTGGAAGGTTTTATTGCAATTCCTAAATAACCCATCAAGGCGGCGGTCATTAAAAGCGGGAAGAAATTCACCAGAACTGAGATCAAAATCATTCTCAAGGAATTAAATAACAGGGCCATAATTCCTGCAACAATTAAAATTGCCAGAGCCAATGAGATCAATAGGTTTTTCACTAAATATTTAGCGCCTTCTAGGTAAATCACTGAACGCCCCGTATAGGTCACCTTAAACTTTGTTGGATCAAGAATAGAATCAACTTTCGGTTTTAGATCTTCAAGTAAAAGATCCATTTTATCAGTTCCTACATCTGCCATCTGAAGCGTGATTCTCGCTCGCTGATAGGTGCTATCTAGGTATGGAGACATGATGCCTTTATCACCTCCGAAATTCGAAATGTAAGGTTTGAAAAATGCCCGCTCTCGATTATTAATTAAGTCGTATTTATCAGCTAATCCCCCATAAAAACTTTGTCTGGCGAACTTAACTCCTTCAACCACAGACATTGGCTTTGAGAACTCAGGGTAAGCGTAAAGCAGGTCTTGAACCTTCTCAATTTTCTTCAGGGTAGAATAGCGCAACATCATCCGTGGCTTTCCGGCATCAATGGTCACCTCAAAAGGCATAACACCCTTGAAATGAGTTTCGAAAAATTTCAAATCTTGTGTGACGAAATGCGAACTCGGCAGGTCATCTACTATATTACCAGTGGCTTTTATTTTACTAAAGCCAAACAAGCTCAAGCCAAAAAGAAGCAATCCTAAACCATAAACCCAAGGTCTTTTGCGCTCAACGATTCCAATTAAGGTATCCACAAACGAGCTTACCCAAGGAAGGTCGAGGTGCTTGGTGTGCTTTTCTTTTGGGGGCTTCAGGAAGCTAAAAATGATGGGGATTAAGCAGAGGGAGAAAATGAAAAGCAGCAAAATATTGATCGAAGCAACAATTCCAAATTCTATTAAAAGATTACTCTGTGTGAAAATGAATGTTGCGAAGCCAGCAGCTGTTGTTGCGTTGGTCATGAAAGTAGCCTTACCAACATGGGCTACAACGCGAGTTAGTGCTTTGGCGTTGTTCTGGTGGGATTGAAATTCACCGTGATATTTATTGATGAGGTAGACGCAGTTAGGAACGCCAATTACAATCAAGAGCGGCGGAATAATTGCGGTTAGAATAGTGATTTCATAATTCATTAAGCCCATGGTGCCCAATGACCAAACTACGCCCATCCCTACTACTAAAAGTGAGATGAGAATTGGCCTAAAAGATCGGAAGAATAAATAGAGGATAAGGATGGTAACCAAGATTGAGAGCAGGATAAATAGACCCAGCTCTGACTTCACCATATTTGTGATGATGGTTCGAATAAATGGCAAGCCGCTGTAATGTATTTTAAGCTGGTTGCTCTCCCCAAATTCAGTGGCTAAGTTCATGATTGAACTTATGAGGACCTGTCTTTCTGTCGAGTTGAAAATCTTGTCATTTAAACTAATCGCCATGAGTGTGGCCTCAGTTTCTGGGTTGTAAAGGAGATTGCTATAAAATGGCAATGCATCGATTTGTGCTCTGATTGCGTCAAGTTCTTCTTGAGTATTTATTCTTTGGGTTATTAAAGGCTGAACAAGAAATTTTTTCGGACTGTCTAAGCGATTTAACTGGTAAACACTGGCCACAGAAACAACGGTATCAACTCCTTCAACTTGCTTGAGTTTTTCCGATAGATTATACCAAGAGTTAAATAGTCCAATCTCTTGAATTGGATTTTTTTCGATCCCCAGAACAATCACCGTTGGTTCTTTGCCATATTGAGCTCTGAATTCACGGTATTCAACAAGGGTGCTGTCGTCGTATGGAAGGAGTTCGGGTAAGCCATACTGATAGTTTACGTTTTGGCTCATAAAAGCCATAAAGGCTGTCAGAGCACCAAAAACTATGAGAATCGCTATCCGATTTCTCAATATTCTACCAGCTATCTTAGTCCACACGAAGGCCAAAAGTCTGAAACTTAATTGAAATATGCGCTTCCAAGACTGAATATGTATAGAAGCCAAACTCGAATGAGCAGCTCAGAACAATTACTTGAATCATAAGTTATCTTTGCAGCGATGGAATTAATTACACACAAAATTTGCATGACCCGTGACTTAGGAGTTCATGGAAATCTTTTTGGAGGCCTTATGTTGGCTTGGATGGATGAGGCAGCAGCAGCGATGGCAACAAAAATTTGTCACTCACCAAATATGGTCACAGTCAAAATTGAAGAAGTCGTTTTCAAAAAGGCCGTGAAGGTTGGAATGCAAATTTTGATCTATGGAGAGGTAAGCAAAATGGGTAAAAGCTCCATTACCCTGCAAATGGAAGCGCGAAAGTACAATGTATACAGTGCCGAAGAAACTACAGTTTGCACTACAAATATTGTATTTGTTCGAATTGATGAAAACGGTGACTCAGTACCTATTCCAAGCCCGGTAAGAGAGCGCTACGCTCATTTGTCTTAGGCTTTTGCAATTCTAGTTTAACTAGGTAGAATTGTGATAACTAGACCATTATCATGAAAAATCTATACCTCAGTGGCTTACTAATTTGCATATTTCGTTTTACCGCCGCTGCTCAAACAAATTCCTGGCTCCAGAATTATGGAAGTCCTGGAGATGAATCTATTGTTGATCTAAGAGTTACTGCAGGCGATTCAGTCGTCATGGCAGGGACCCTTGATAGCGGCTCGACCAGTCTCGGTGCATTTAGTCTGGATAATCTGGGCTCCTCTCCTCGAGATTATTCGACGGTTTTGGCAAAGTTTGATCAAGCTGGGAACGCAGCTTGGGCTCTTGCCCTTGGAGGTACCGGCCAGAGAAGCGCGAGCGCCATGGATGTAGATGCCTCAGGGAATATCTATTTATTAGGATACTTCAAGAATGAGGTTGATTTAGATCCCCTAGGATCTGGAGATACCCTATATCTTTTTGGCGATGGTGACATCTTTGTGGCGAAATATTCTCCTTCCGGTAATTTCCTTTGGTCGCAACATCTTTTTTCTGGAATGGGGGGGTGATTTCTCGCCAGAGGATATTAGTGCTGACAATAATGGGAATGTTTACATATCTGGCGAATTCAAGGCAGGTGATGTTTATTTAAAAAACTTCAGTGATACCATATTCCAACCAGCAGGCGCCTCAAATTATGCATCTCTAATTCAATTAAACGCAAATAATGGAGCCATGAATTGGGTTAATACCTATAGCTATGACCCTGCTGCAAGTAGCACTAAAGCGCCGGCTCTCAATGCGATTGATGTGGATGCAAGTTCGAATGTTTACCTAGGTGGAGTAGTAAGTGACACCACCAATTTCAATCCGAGAGGAGCAGCTAATAATGTAGAAGTGAGTGAGCGAAGTGCCTTTTTCGCTCAGTACAACACGCAAGGAACATTGCAATGGGTTACCAATATCGTGGCAAGCAGTTCAGGTAGCCCCGAGGCATACTTAAATGGAATGCAATATTCTGGAGGTGCATTGTTTGGTGTGGGAGGTTTGGTCGGAACTTCTTATAGTTTCGACTCATTTTCAGGAAACCTCACTCAGAGTCAACACTATTATATGACAAGAATTGATGTTGGCTCAGGTTCAGCTACTGGTTTTCAACTTTTCCTTAGCCCTAAAGCAGGTGCAGGAGGCTTAGCTGTGAATGCAGATAGTATCCTCATTTTTGGAGCTTTTGCAGATTCAGTAGATTTTGATCCTGGTGCAGGAACAGACATTTACCACAGTGGAGATACTGCTAAGGCGGATGCCTTTGTTGCGATTTATGATACAAGTTTTGCATACCGAAAAGCAATAGTGTTTGGTGACTCGGCACTTTTATCAGAAAGAGCATTGAGAGGCGCAGTATTAAGCACTGGTGATATTGTGGTAGGTGGAGACTATGCTGGCCTAGGTTCTGATTTCCAACCAGGTTCTGGAGTTACAAATCCATCTGCACATGCAGGGAGACTTGATGTTTATATTGCCTCTTATAGTTTTGGAGCATCCGGTCCAAGCTGTAATATAGATAGTGCAGGACCAATCACAGGTCCTGTTACAGTTTGCCAGTTCGACCAAAACCTAGTTTACAGTATTGATACTGTAGGGAATTCTAATGCAACCAATTTTACTTGGACATTCTCCAATGGACCACAGCCGACCAGTGTAATTAGTCAAGGCACGCGAACAATCAACATTGACATTACAAACGATCCTTTCACTATTGAGGTCACTCCATCGAATAGTATTTGTTCTGGCGCTACAAGCACCTTAAACATTAGTAATCCTGGAATTCCGCCAGCTTTGGCTGACACGGTCAGACAGCGACCAAATTGTGGACAATCAAACGGTTCGATAGATGTGGAAGTGACCAATGCTTCTCCAGCACCCTATACATACATATGGTCAAATGGAGATACTTTAGACAGCTTAGCAAGCTTGCCATCAGGCTCTTACACAGTTAGCGTAACGGACGCAAATGGATGTTTCTCGGAGCAAACCTTGGCATTGAACGACTTAGGAGCTCCGCAGATTGATTCTGTGGATATCACAGACGCAAAATGTTTCGAAAACTATGATGGGTCTATTGATATGCATGTGTCAGGTGGAGCATTGCCATACACCTTCTTTTGGTCGAATGGGGACACTATCGAGGATCCATTAAACTTAGGGGCCGGTGGTTACAGAGTGTCTATCAAAGACAGCACAGGATGTCAATTCACTGATGTCGTAATTGTAGGTCAGCCACAAGCTTTGAGCACGATTGAAACCATAAACAATACCAGCACTTGCGGTGGAACGGATGGCTCGATCAGCTTGACCCTTTTAGGTGGAATTCAACCATAAGCTGTAAGTTGGAGTTCAGGAGGAACAGGAAATAGTGTAAACTCCTTGAGCTCAGGCAGCTATACATACACGGTGACCGATGATAACAATTGTACCTACGAAGCTAACATAGCCGTTTCAGGGATTTCAGGAACACCGACTTATACTTGGAACTCAGGAGCTAGTGGCACAAGTATTAATGATATCGGAGCAGGGGTTTATACACTTTCCGTAACCGATGGATCATGTACAGGGGTTCGTCAATTTGAGGTAGAAAAGGTTCTTCCAGAATCCTTTCCCGTTTGTATGGTTACCGTAGACGATTCTATTGGCAAGAACATCGTAGTATGGGAAAAAGCTTACAAATCAGAGATTTCACATTTCGAATTGTATCGTGAGAGCTGGCAAGCGGGCGCTTTCTTAAGAGTATTTGAAAGCGATGTAGATACCTTAAGTCAATGGGTAGATTTAGTCGCAAACCCTCAAATCAAAGCATGGAGTTATAAGATGATTACCACCGATTTCTGCGGTGCGCATTCAGAATTTAGTGCTACTCATAAAACCATGCATTTGGTGATGCAAAGAGATACTTCTGGTCCAATTGAGCTCAACTGGAATGCCTATGGCGGTTTACAGCATAGCCTATACTATATCGAACGTTTAACCGATACTACTACAGGTTGGCTAACCATTGATTCGGTTTCAGCTCCTTTAACCACCTATATTGATGCTAATCCACCAAAACAAAATGATTTGCTTTATGCTATCGCCTTTGATCACCCAGGAGGAGGTTGCACTACGTCTAGGGCAGCACCTAAAAAGTATGGAGCAGTTCGCTAAAGTCGTTCCATAAATGGAGGAGAAAATCCAACAATTGGAGTTGAGCCACCTGATACAACATCAGTTCGAAATATTGAACTTCCAGAATGGGGAGTTCTACTTTATCCCAACCCGAGCAATGGTCAGTTCACAGTTGCTATCAACGGAGAGCTTGAAGATACTGAGATCGAAATATGGGATTTATCAGGCAGAAGGGTTTTCAGCAAGACTATGAGTTCAGGTACCCAGAACATAAACCTAAAAGATTTAGGAGCCGGAATGTATTTGGTTAGCTTCAGCAGAAATGAAGAAACTAAAACGGAACGTCTCGTGATTAACTAATCACTCTGCACAACTAATTGAATTGGGTCCCTCGAGCTAGCTCGGGGGATTCGTATTTTTGGTCTAATGAGATTTTTTGGATTTCTGTTATTTACGATCCTCGGCTTAAACTTATTTAGCCAATCAGATGTGGATGAAAGCGGACTGCCGATTATTGAAAACTTTTCATCGAAAGAGTATAAAGGTCATCCCCAAAATTTTGCAATTACTCAAGACAAACGAGGAGTAATATTCATTGGAAACGCGAACGGCGTGCTTGAATATGATGGTAAACGTTGGAGTTTGGTTTCTCTAGAACCATCTATTGCCTATTCAGCCTCTTATATAAAAGATCGGGTTTGGGTCGGAATCGATGATGATTTTGGATTCCTAGATGCTGGAGCGAAAGGAGAACTAAACTACAGGAGTGTATACCAAGCCCAAGCTGATAGCAACGAGAATTTTGGACCAGTCTGGAAGATCCACAACGATGTCAATTCAGGAAAGGTTTTCTTCCAAAGCGATTTTATAATTTTTGAACTCGATGGAGAGGAAATTCACGAATATTCTAGTGAGGAGCTCATCACCGCATCCTTTTTGTCTAAAGGGGTTGTATATGCTCAAATCGAAGGAGTTGGGCTTACAAGGTTAATGGACCAAAAATTCATCCCCATTAAAGGCAATGGTTTAATTCGGTCCGCGGATGTGAGAGGAATTGTCAAATTAAGTAGCAAGAAATCACTCTTGTTCACTGCAAATCAGGGAATGTATGAACTTGATTTCGACCCCTATGGATATATCCATAAGGTCTCTGAAAGTACGTTGAGAATCAATGAGTTTTTAATAGAAAAGGATATTGAACACGTACAAGTCATTGACAACAAGACATTAGCAATAAGCATGTATGGGAAGGGCTTTATTGTATTAAAGAACCTCGAAACAATTACCCATAGTATTAATAGAGAATCAGGCTTAAGAGACGATGTGATTAAGGCCTTTTTTATGGATCAACAAGATAATCTCTGGATTTCCTTAGAAAACGGAATCAGCAAGGTTGAGTTGAATTATCCTATTACAAAATTCGATCGAGACCTAGGATTGGAAGGCACCGTGATGAAGACCTTGCGATTTTCCAATAAGATATACGCCGCAGGTTTTGAAGGAATCTATGTTCTAAACAGAAAGCATGACGAAGATTACAATCAGGATCGCTTTGCTTTTGAACAGTTTTTTCCTGAACAGAGTTGGGACATGAGCTTGTTCGAATCTGAAGATACAGTTGTAGTAGCTTGCCTAAACGAAGAGGTTATTGAATTCACAAGTGATGGCCGAGTGAACAGCATACTCGAATGTTACCCCTGGGTGGCGCAACAAAGTCAATTTCATGATTCGATTTTATACATAGGTCAAGACCCTGGATTTGCCCTTATGGAGCGCAAAGGGAGTTCTTGGGACCTTCTAGGAGAACTTGAGGGAATTGAAGAGCCAATCGATCAGGTTTTTGAGGAGAACGACAGAACGCTCTGGTTAGGTACTAGGTCATACGGGATCTATCGAGTCAAAGGACTGAAGAAAAGCTCAGAAGGTCTTGAATATGAAGACTTGACCTACTTCAGCACTGAAGCTGGTTTACCAGAAGGTGAAATAAAAGCACTACGCTTTAAGGAGCGTTTAATATTCAGCACCGCTGTAGGAATCTACACCCTCAATGAAAAGGAAGAATTTGAACTCGACCAGTCGTTTAGCCAAAGAACACAAGAGTCATTTATTTACCGATTAGCATTGGCCCCTGACAATAAGCTTTGGGCAATTATTCCTTCAGATAATGAAACTCGATTTGGTCCTTTTGTAGAACAAGAGGAGCTTCAACTTTGGAGTACTCCTTTCAATCCCATTTCTTCAGAAATGATCTATTCCATTTTTTTTGATGGTGATTCGGTCGTTTGGTTTAGTGGGCCTGAAGGGATTTTCAGGTATGACGCAAGCATTAGCTACGATTATCATCAAGACTTTAGCACCTTGATTCGAAAAGTGAGTGTGAATAATGATTCACTCGTTTTTGGAGGTAATTATACGGAAACAGAAGGTCAAATTATTGCTACACAGCCTGAGCTGGCAATCCTTGAAATGCCTCACGACATTAACTCATTTAGTTTTGAGTTTGCCGCTCAAGCAGAAGCGGCACCTGAGAAGCAGGAATATTCCTATTACCTTGAAGGCTTTAGTACATCATGGAGCAAATGGAAAAACGAGGCCAAAGCGGTGTTCACCAACCTGAAGCCCGGAGAGTATAATTTTCAAGTAAAGGCCAAAAATATCTTCGAACATGAAAGCACGATTGCCAATTACCGCTTCAGTATAGCAAAGCCTTGGTGGGAAACCCCTTGGTATTATCTAGGGCAAACCCTATTCTTCATCATCCTCATCGTGCTTACCATAAGCCTCAACAGAGGAGGAGGCGATAACAAGTTTGCTGAAATAGTTGCGCTAATAACTATTATTACGGTCTTTGAGTTCATCATCATGTTCATTGAACCTATGTTTGAAAAGTATACAGGTGGAGTGCCTGTTTTCCAATTAGCGATGAACATACTTCTGGCACTGTCGCTCAATCCAGCTGAAGCCTTTATCAGAAGGCGTCTCGCAAAGAAAAAGGAATCATGATTAGATTCATCTTAATAGCGATTACCCTCTTGGCAAATGGTCATCTCTTTGCTCAGACTTATACGAAGTTTGCACCCTATGAGAAACAACTGATCAAAAATTCGAAGGGAGAAACTAGCCTTCGTATCTTAACTATCGATAACGAGGCCGATTCCTTTCAGCTAAGAAAACCTTCTTTTCCAATCGATCCCTCAAAACAGAAGAAGTGGTTTGACTGGTTTGCAGAAAGCCTTTTTTTAACGGTTACTGACTCTGCTCATTTAGGAGTTGGGATAGCCGCTCCTCAAGTTGGAGTGCATAAGCGAATTATATGGATCCAACGCTTTGATCGAGAGAATTATCCATGGGAACTTTATATCAACCCAAAAATTTTAAAGTGCAGTGGTGAAAAAGTAGCAGGCCTTGAAGGCTGTTTATCAATTCCAAATAGGACCGATACGGTATTCAGACAACAAGATGTTTTAATTGAATACGACCTCAGAGATGGGACGCATAAAGAGGAAGTGGTAAAAGGATTTACTTCGGTAATCTTTCAACACGAAATCGATCACCTAAATGGCATTCTTTATTTAGACCATTTATATAAGAGCGACTAGAGGGCCTCAACAAGCTGCCACTCATCGATCATATTCATACAGGCAAAATCTTTACACATTCCTTTGCCAAGTTTGCTACAGGGCCTTGAGGGCGCCTCTTTTACTTCAATGATTTTTGAGCCTTCTCCAGGCATGTACGGACTCATTCCAAATTCAGGAATAGTACAACCCCATATCGAAATCACCTTCTTTTTAAGCGCCGATGCGATATGCATCAAACCAGTATCATGACTAATTACAGCTTGTGCTTGTTTGAGAATACTGGCTGATTGATTGAGATTGAAACTGCCAGCGATACTGTAAACATGTTTGCCTGAGCGTTTTGCAATATGCTCGGCCCTTGAGGCATCTTTTTTTCCTCCTAAAAGCAAAACGGGCTTTTCTATTTTAGAACAAATGGATATGATCTTTTCTTTCGGAAGCATTTTCCCAACATGTTGCCCTCCTATAGCGAAAGCAATGTAGTCCTCGTCAAGGCTCAAAGTTTCTTTAATATCCACTTCATCTGCTTCGGGTATGAAATAGTCGAGACCTTTTCCATCGTTTTTAACGCCCAAAGTAGATACGGTTTCCATGTAGCGATCCACAATGTGAACATTCGGTAATCTGTTCCACTTAAACCTCACCATCAACCACTTTTCCACATTCAACTTATTGAACGAAGCTGATTTGGTCTTACAGATTGATTTTACTTGGGCTGATCGAATGTTCTTGTGAAGGTCTACAACAAAGTCGAAGTCCTCATTTATTAATTCTTGTTTTAGCTCATTTACCTTATCCTTGATGAGGTGGAGCTTGTCGATGTATGGGTTCTCTTTGAGAATTGGTTCGAAAGCCTTTTTACTCATAAAATGCACTTCCGCATTTGGTACTTGCTGCTTCACACAACGAATAACCGGAGTGGTGAGCACGATATCGCCAATAGAACTAAATCGTACAATGAGAATTTTCATCGAAAGCTTTTTATAAAAGGATAAGAGAGCATCTGCCCGTCGTCACTTCTCAACCACAGCATATATTTTCCTGAGTTCAAGAGCGCAATATTGATTCGTTCAGCTGAGCCTTCATCATAATCAAGTAATTGTCCCTCCAAGCTAACGATTTCCCAGTAGACAAGGGGTCTGCTAGATTCAGAAACAACATTCAATACATCCCGTGCAGGATTTGGAAATACCTTAATGTCACTTGCCTTAAACTCCTCTTCTAGGCCAAAAGGGAATAAGCCATCAATAAGTATGTAAATTGAATCAGATGCACTGCAACCATTTGAATCAGTTACCGTGACTTTATACCAATCGGGTAAAGTAGCAAGGATCTTTTGTGAAGTTTCAAAGCTTGACCATAGGTAGGATGCGAAGCCAGGACCAGCATCCAATTCAAGAGTTCCAAATCGAGGCAAGGTAGTATCATTACCTAAATCGACTATGGGTTTAGCTAAGCCTGTAAACCATATCGTATCAGTGGAGAAGCATGAATTACTGTCTATAACTTTAAGCCAAATGGTTCCGGCCTCCTTAGCCCAAAGAGAGTTATTAGTAGATGAATCCGACCAGAAATGACTCCCGAAAGAAGCGCCCGGCAAAAAAATACTATCTCCCTCACACAGGATTGTATCCGCTCCCAATTCGAGTAATGGTTTGGCAAAAATTTCAGTTTGTAGTAGTAAGCTATGTTCACAAGAATTAGAATCTGTAAAGTTTAAGCTATAGCTTTCAATTCCTGCAATTGCAGTCCACTCAAGCACAGGATCATTCCAAAGAAAATTGCTAGAAGGAGGAGTTGAAAACCCAACACCACTGTTAGGAAAATTGAAACTCAATAATTCATCCTCACATGCCTGACTTATGATGTCATCGTAAAGCAAAACAGGATGGGCTCCCTGATTGAATAGGATACTATCTCCAGCGCTGGAAAACGAGGCATCACTTGACGTGGAATCGAAATTCCATAAAGCCACCGTAATGTTATCGTAAGTATAGGGAGGGTGAGGAACCGTTGCAATGAAGCCTAAACGCAAGGTATCAGAAATTCTAACATTATCTATTTGTCCTTGAAAGTGAGAGGACTTGTTTGAATTGGAACCGATGTGCAGGGAGCCATTCCAATCGAAATTTGATTTTTGAATACTTGTGATGGAAAAGCCATTGAGAAGCACCACTACTTGTGAATTTGTTGTGTTGTATTCAACTCCGAGGTGATTCCAGTTGCCAGCAGTATAATTAGTAAGGGAAACAGATTGTGCCTGAGCGGAGAAATCCTTAACCTGGATAGCGGCAGAGGCACTGTCTCCAATGATGGCCAGCTCAAAGCCATCCAAAGACAACACGGTTCTGGGTGCAGTATCCATCGCGCAGTCTTTGAAATAAAGATCCACCGAAAAAGCAGATTTCAATGAATCGCCATCGTAATGCCCATAATCGTTGGCCCCATCAAAACTAATAACCGTATCAGCCTGAGCGCTCACAAGTTGTGAGGCAAACAGTAAAACTGATATGATGATTAACTTTTTCATTCTTGAAATTTCAGAGACTTGACAATAGCTTCAACTTCTCTAACGTATTCTCTTTTGTCGAAACCAGGAGCAAAAACATAGCCAAAGGCCCCAACCACCCGGTCTCTTTTTTCATCGAGGCAAGCGAGGTAGATAAATCCACCACCCATGAAATTGTTTTTCATATACCAAAGGCCTCGAAATTCTCGACCATAACTGCCTCTATAGTTAATTTCGCTTGATCGAGCTTCAATTGGTTCTTTTGCAATTTGCATATATGAACCCTCGGAAGGCCCAGGTAGGTTTGCCATGAGCATTGAATCGCAAAATTCAATGAGATTTTGCTCTGTGAAGTCTTCTCGTGCTCGATAGGCTTTCGTGAACACAAATACTCCTTGGCTTATTTGATGTTTGAAACCACCTTTGGTCCGCTCTCTTTCTATACGCAGCCAGGTCTTGTTTTGTGCAAGTTTTTCGATATACATGTCCTTTTGAAGGACTAACTCGATTTGCATACTGTCAAGGATTCGTTTGCTCAGCTCTTTGCTTCCAAACTTCTTGTTTCTTAAGTAGAGTCGGTTGAGTTCAATATCGTTAAACTTCTGAGCCATTTCAGCACCCTTTTCTTCAATGAAGGCTGATAAAGAGTCCTGATGCATTGATCTCAGATCAAGAAAAAGTTGACCCCTGGCAAATTTGTTCTTCAGCACCTGGTAGCTACTTTCTGTCAACTTTGGGTCAACGGTGATGTAAACGATGTTTCTCTGACCTTGAATTATGGAACTAAAGCTGCTTTTTTTGAAGTGAATCAAATTGAACGAAGCCTCATCCTGGGGCAGGCCATAGATAATATCCGCAAAATGCGTTTTCATCGCTGTGCCTATTGGTCCTTCCCATGTTTCATCTGAACATACGACCACTACTTCTCCAATATTTCCGCTATAGCCTCTCAGTGTTTTTTCCGACTCTGAACAGCCAGTGATCATCAATAAACCAAGAAGTATGCTGGCAATTCTCATCCTTGTACTCCAACTATGATTTTATCTCCAGGCTTCAGCCTTTTAGAGTTGAGATGAGTATTTAGCTCCTTTAATTTATGAAGTGGAATTCCTTTGTTTTTAGAAATATCCCATAAGGTATCTCCATTTTGGATCGTGTAATAAATGAAGTCTTCCGTCTTAGCTGATTTTACATTTGAAGCCTTGTTTTCAGAAGACGGATTTGCTTTTGTCTTTACTTCACCTTCAACTAGCACACGTTCGCGAGCATAAACTACAAGGCGCTGACCAACCCGAATGCTACTACCTCTGATATTATTCCAAGACTGAATTTTGCTTACGCTTGTTCCGTATTTGCGCGCAATCAAGCCAAGGTATTCACCAGAGCGAACATAATGCACTTTGCGCACCTCTTTCCAAGCCCAAACGGGTTCTTGTTCTCCTGGTTCTACTTTAGAAATATCGTCTTTCAGTTTTGACTCATTAGAGGCGAATATTCCTACAGACTTTAAAGGCATTCTCACGCCATGAAGTTTGCCATCATCAGGAATAATTCCAAAACGATAAGCTGGGTTCAGCATTTTTAGAAGCTCATAGTCGCATTGAACTTGATTTGCCAATTGCTTCAAATAGATCTTTCCACTCATCTGGATGGTGTCGGTTTGGAAGAAGGTGCAATGCGGCTCTAAAGGATAAATATTGTGCGTCTCCGCATAATTCATCATGTAATTAACCGCGATAAATGCAGGAACATAACCTCTAGTTTCCCTAGGAAGATATCTATAGATATCCCAATAATTTCTTCTTCCTCCTGAACGGCGAATGGCTTTGTTTACATTCCCTGGACCGCAGTTGTAAGCAGCAAGCACGAGGTCCCAATTGCCATAAATCTTGTAGAGGTATTTAAAGTACTCACAGGCCGCTTCAGTGGCTTTGTGCGGATCCATTCGGTCGTCGTAGTAGCTTGTTTGTTTGAGACCGTATATTTTACCAGTTCCGTACATGAATTGCCATAAGCCTAGAGCCCCAGCTCTAGATCGTGCGGTTGGATTCAGCGCTGATTCAACAATTGCTAGATATTTGAACTCTTTGGGAAGATTGTTTCTGTCTAAAGCTTCTTCGAACATTGGAAAATACAAAGCAGATAGGCCTAGAACTTTGGCACTTACTTGAGGGCGTTTATTGATGTATAGATTGATGAATGCATGAACTCTAGAATTGTAAATGAGTTCGAAGGGAGTTTGTCCATCAAGAACATTCAATCTTTCTTTGAGTAAAGCTTCAGTGAGTTCTGAGCTTTTCTCGAAACAGGAATGAACCTCCGCAGAATCAAAAAAGCGAAACTCTTCTCCATAGGATGCTAAATACTTCATGGCCATCATAGAGTCCATGCTAGCAAGAATAGGATCGTCTTGAAGAATTAGGTTTTGCTCATTGCTGGCAACCTTCTTTAAACTGTCGGTATCACTTGCCGATATATGGAGTGCAAGTAGGACGAAAAAAGAGGAAAAAATGACTTGTTTTATAGACATCCGCAGAAGGACTTAGGGTGAAATATCAAAAATGCCTGAAATAACAGGGGCTACAGGCAATACACTCTTGTTCTTATTAACGCGTTTCTGTTGATTTCCTTGCCCATATTAAATATAATTTTGCCACGGAATGTTCGCCCCAGAAATCAATAAAATCAATACTCGCATCAAACGCTTCTTATTGTGGCGTAGAAAGAACCTCAGCGACCGCAATTTCATATTGGTTTTGAGCTTTGTAATTGGCTTGCTGTCTGGCTTGGCGGCCTTAATCTTAAAAAAGCTAGTGCATTGGGTTGAGCGCTTCTTGACTTCTCCAATTGCTGAAGACAACAACACCTTATTGTATTTCGCTCTTCCACTTATCGGAATAAGTATCACGGTAATTTTTGTGAAATATGTGCTGCGCGATCGGGTAGGGCATGGAATCCCAAATACGCTTTATGCCATTTCCAAAGGCAATGGGAATATGGATTGGCGGAAAATGTTCAGTAGCATCATTAGCTCCGCTTTTACTGTAGGTTTTGGTGGATCAACAGGTCTTGAAGGTCCAACTGTAGGAACAACCGCAGCCATAGGTTCCAATCTTGGGCGGGCCTTTAAGATGAATTATAAAACTAAGACCTTGCTTATCGGATGTGCCGCCGCTGGGGCATTAGCCGCAATTTTTAAAGCACCCATTGCTGCAATAATTTTCGCTATTGAAGTGATTATGTTGGACCTGACCATGGCATCAATGATCCCATTGTTGATTTCCTCAGTTACGGCTACCATGTTCAGTCGTTTCTTTTTTGGGAAGGAAAGCCTGTTCCATTTTCCAATTAAGGACGTATTCGAATATGTAGAATTGCCATACTTCATCCTATTAGGAGCTATTGCCGGAATTGTGTCGGTATACTTCACTAGGGTTTACTTCTTTGTGTCAAACTTTTTTGAGCGAATCAAAAGCAAGGTGGTTCGTGCCCTTTTAGGAGGAGTAATTTTAGGAGGAATTATCTATCTCATGCCACCCTTATATGGAGAAGGATACGAAGCGATAAACAGCCTAATATCTAATCAACCAGGCTCTCTTTTAGCCAATAGCCCTTTTTCCTCAATGAGCGATAATGCCTTCTTGGTTATTATATTTTTAATAGCAGTGGTAATATTCAAAGCAGTTGCAGTGACAACTACATTTGGGGCTGGTGGAGTAGGGGGAATTTTTGCTCCAACGCTGTTTATGGGAAGTATTACAGGATTTGTTTTCTCGAGTAGCATCAATGGGATGCATCTTGGGAATCTCTCGGTGAGTCAGTTCACGCTGGTAGGAATGGCAGCCCTCATGGCTGGTAATCTTCAAGCTCCACTGACGGCAATCTTCCTCATTGCAGAAATCACAGGTGGTTACGATCTGTTTATTCCCTTGATGGTAACGGCCGCGATATCCTTTTTAACTGTGAAGTATTTCGTTAAACATTCAGTTTATACCATGCAGCTGGCTAAGCGAGGAGAGTTAATTACTCATCACAAAGACCAGGCGGTTTTAACACTGATGAACCTCCGTGATGAGGTAGAAACGGAGTTTGAAGTTTTAGAGCCGTATCAGAGCTTGGGCGATCTTGTGAAGAAGGTTGCGAAATCGAAACGGAACCTATTTCCAGTAGTTGATGAACAAGGTGTTTTCATCGGAATAGTAAGCCTAAATGATATTAGGAGTATCATGTTCGATAAGGAGCAATATGACAAGCTAATCGTTCATGAACTCATGACCATGGCCCCTGAATATGTTTCGATTGAAGAAGGAATGGAATCGGTTATGGCCAAGTTTGAAAGCTCTGGGGCTTGGAATTTGCCAGTCTTAAAAGAAGGAAAGTATTTAGGATTTGTCTCGAAGTCAAAACTCTTTAGTGCCTACAGAAAAAGGCTTAAAGACTTTTATGAGTCTTGAGAAAAGTTTCTTGATGCTCTTCCCATTTCTTTAGGGTTAGCTTAACCCATTTCAATAATAAGTCTTGCCTTCGTGTTTCTGAAAGTTTCCATTCAATTTCACTTACGCGAAGTCTTTCGGTAATAATCTGCAGACAAATTGCCGCGGATACCGAAATATTGTAGCTCTCTGTAAAACCGTACATCGGGATTTTTAAATGCATGTCGGCTTTGTCCATAATTTGATCCGTTAAACCGTCTTTTTCTGTGCCAAAGCACAAAGCTAATGGCCTATCAATCGGGATGTCGAAAGGACTGAATGAATCTGAATGAGGACTTGTTGCTACGATAGTATAACCCTCTGCTTTAAGCTTTTCTATGCAGCCTTTGCTCGAATCAAAATAGTTGATATCGAGCCACTTGTTTGAACCTAAAACCACATCAGGATTCAAGGTGTATTCATTTCGCATTTCAATCACATTCACCTTCTGCACCCCAGTTAAATCAGCTGTTCGGAGCACTGCGCTTGCATTTTGCGATTGATAAATATCTTCTAAGGCTACGCAAATGTGATCGGTTCTTTGAGCGCTTACTTTCTCAAATAATGCTTTTCGTTCAGGGCTAATAAAGCCACTCAAGTACTTGTATAAAGCCTTTTCGCTCATGCCTCAAATATAGTTAGACCTTCATATTAGTTAGTCTTCCGCACATAAGCTTGATTTTCCATTGATAAGAATTAGAACAAAAAGCTATTTCTGCGATTACCTTTGTATCATGCGACTGTATTTGATTCTTCTGAAAGAGAGCTTGATCTTTGCGGTGAATGCCTTAGTCGTAAACCGACTGAGAACCTTTCTCTCATTGCTAGGGGTAACCATAGGAATCTTCGCGATCATTTCAGTATTCACCATGGTTGATTCTATGGAGTATCAAGTAAAGAACAGCATTGCTAGTTTGGGCGACGATGTGGTGTTTGTTCAAAAATGGCCATGGGAATTTGGTTCCGACTACGAATGGTGGAAATTCATGAACAGACCTCAGCCTTCAATTCGTGAAACCGACTATCTAAAAAAACGTTCCCAGTTAGCTCAAGCGGTTTGTTTTACTGCCGCAAAAGGAGGTATCGTGGCCTATAAAAAAACAACAATCGAAAACGTTTCTTTTGTAGGTACCTCCCATGACTACTACAAAGTGAGAGATTTTGATCTTGTTTTAGGACGTTACTTTAGTGAAAATGAATCGCAAGGTGGCCAACCGATATGCATCTTGGGATATGATATTGCCGTCTTGCTTTTTGAAGGAAGGGATCCGATTGGAAAACGCATTAAAATTGATGGAAAACAACCTGCGACGGTCATAGGGGTCTTCGAAAAAGAAGGGGAAAGTGCAGTTGGAAATACGCATGACAATCAGATAGTGATGCCGGTGAAATACTTTAGAAACATGGTTGATATCAGGACTACCCAATTGAATCAAACCATAATGGTAAAGGCCAAAGAAAACATACCGAATCAACAACTTAAAGATGAGCTTAAAGGCATCTTACGGGCTGAAAGAAGACTAAAGCCAGTTGCTGAAGACAACTTTGCCCTCAATGAGTCAAGCCTACTTCAAAAAGGTTTTGAAGGATTGATGTCGATCATTCGACTTGCAGGTATTATCATAGGTCTATTTTCAATTTTAGTTGGTGGTTTTGGAATCGCGAATATTATGTTCGTTTCGGTTAAAGAGCGCACCAAACTCATCGGTATTCAAAAGAGTTTAGGGGCTAAAAACTTCTTCATCTTATTCCAATTCCTTTCAGAGGCAATTATCCTCTGTTTGATTGGTGGAGCGGTGGGGCTTGTTATGGTCTTTCTAGGCACCAAAGCAATCAGCTCAATTTTCGAGATAGATATTTTCTTGAGCCTTGGAAACATTGTTTTTGCAGTAGTGCTCTCCAGTGTCATCGGATTGCTAGCGGGTATTTTACCGGCCTATTCAGCAGCAAAACTCAGCCCAGTGGAGGCTATGCGAGCAAGCTAGGTTTTATCCTTTTCTACAGTATAAAAGTCGAGAATAGCTTTTGCTCTTTTCTGGCCCACGATAGCGGCCAAATCCTCTTTGCTGGCTTCTTTCACTCGTTTAAGCGACTTGAACTGACGAAGCAAGCTTTCTGCAGTGTTTTTACCTATACCATCAATATCAAGAAGCTGTGAGCTAAGGTTCGCCTTTTGTCTTTTACTTCTGTGATGAGTGATCCCAAATCGGTGGGCCTCATTTCGGAGGTTTTGAATCAACTTCAAGGATTCACTTCTCTTGTCGATATAGAGTGGAACACTTTCATTAGGAATGAAAATCTCTTCTAATCTTTTGGCAATGCCAATAATCATTATTTGATCGAGAATCCCGAGCCTTTCCAAACTTTTAACTGAGGCGCTTAGTTGTCCTTTTCCGCCGTCAATGATAATTAGCTGCGGAAGTGGTTCCCCTTCTTCTAATAATCTTCGGTACCTGCGCTGAACCACTTCTTCCATTGAAGCAAAGTCGTTTGGGCCAACAACAGTTTTTATGTTAAAATGGCGGTATTCCTTTTTTGAGGGTTTAGCATTTTTAAAAACAACGCAAGCTGATACTGGGAAACTGCCTTGAAGATTAGAATTATCGAAGCATTCAATATGTTTTGGCAATGAATCCATATTGAGGTCTTTCTGTAAGGTGCTCAGAATCCTATCAGCCCGTCGATCTGGATCAAGTTTTTCTTGCATACGATGACGGTCGATCATAAACTGTCTCGCATTTTTCTCCGAAAGTGCTATCAGTTTTTTCTTGTCGCCACGTTGAGGAACAAACACATTGACTTCAGGGATTTGAAGTTTCGGAGAAAAAGGGAAATACATTTCCTTACTCTGACTATTAAAGCGCTTGCGAAGTTCAAATGCAGCCACGATCAGCAATTCATCTAAACTTTCTTCAAGGCCTTTTTTAAGCTCAAGCGTGTGGCTTTGAACAATCGCACCCTGAACAATTTTCAAGTAATTAACATAAGCATACTTGTCGTCGTTTACAATTGCGAACACATCCACGTTATCTATATCTGGGTTCACTACAGTTGAACGCGCTTTGAAATTTTCAAGAAGAGAAATCTTTTTCTTCAAGCCATCAGCTTCTTCAAAATCCAAGGCTTCGGCTGAAGTTTGCATTTCTGATTTTAGGTCTTTGATCACCTCACTCACATGACCTTTGAGTATGCGCTTTATATGGCTAATACTCTGCATATAGTCTGCTTCAGTCTGCAAAGCTTCGCATGGTCCTTTGCAATTACCGATGTGATACTCTAGGCAAAGGCGAAACTTCTTAGCAGCAATATTCTCTTCACTCAAGTTGTACTTACAGGTGCGAAATCGATACAGATGTTTGATCAGATTTAGCAATGCATGCATGGTTTTCACCGAAGCGTATGGGCCAAAATATTTGGAGCCATCTTTAATAACATTTCGAGTGCTAAAGATTCGAGGAAATCTTTCGTTCTTGACTACTATGTAGGGATAGGTTTTATCATCTCTCCACTGAATATTGAACTTAGGCTTATTCTCTTTTATCAGCGTGTTTTCTAGTAAAAGTGCTTCATATTCGCTATCAACAAGTATGAATTTAATCTTCCTAATTTTCTTAACCAGAAGTTTGGTTTTACCACTCTCGTGTTTGTCTTTATTGAAATAGGAGCTGACCCGATTTTTTAGTCTTTTGGCTTTCCCAACGTAGATGAGTGTTTCGTTTTCATCAAAGTATTGATAGACTCCTGGCTTCTGAGGAATGTGCTGTAAAGTATCCTTAAGAAATTCGGGTGCAGCCATTTGCCAAATATAATTGTGAAAACTTCTTATCGGACTTTTAAACTATTTAAACTCGAATGTGTTAACTTAAGAGAGCTAATTGACATGGCACAATATTCTATTAAGGAACTTGAGAATCTTGTTGGCGTAAAAGCGCATACGATTCGAATATGGGAACAACGCTACCAAATCGTTGATCCTCATAGAACAGACACCAACATTCGATATTATGACGACGAGCATCTAAAGAAGCTGTTGAATGTATCGGTGCTGCTCAGTAATGGCTACAAAATCTCTAAGATTTCAGGGCTAGATAAAGAAACACTTCAAAGGGAGTTATTCTTATGCTATTCCAAAGATCTCGATAACAATCATGAGATCAACGAAGGGATGATTAAGTCACTCATTGTTGCTATGATTGAGTATGATGAAAATGCCTTCAGCTTTATTTTCGAACAAGCTCATACCAAATATGGTATGGAAGGGGCTTTCACAAAAGTTATTTACCCCTTCCTTCATAAAATTGGCGTGATGTGGGGGATGAATGAGCTGAATCCAGCTCAAGAGCATTTCATAAGCGCGCTATTACGACAAAAGATCCACAGCGAAATTGATAAGATACCAGTTCCTGAAAACCCTGAGAAAACATTCTTACTTTTCTTAGGAGAAGGTGAATTCCATGAACTGGGATTACTCCTTGCTAATTTCATGATAAAAAAAGCGGGGAATGCAGTGTTTTATCTTGGTCAAAACCTTCCGCTTAAAGACTTAGTTGAAGTTTCAGATAAGGTCAAAGTGGACTATCTAATGACATTTTTCACTGGCTCGCATGATGTTGAAACAGTATACACAAACTTGAATAGAGTTAGACTCTTACTTCCTGAAGTGTCGGTTTTGTTTGCTACGCATTTAACGATCGATGAAAAGAGACTTGATTCGAAAATGAATCTTTTGATGGGCATAAAAAGCCTAGAAGAATACGTCTAACCCAATCGTAAGTAGACACTACCAAAACCAAGAATCAAACCTAGAGCAGAGCCTAAATATACTTGATGAGGTTCGTGCGCCTTTAGTTTTAATCTGGCAGTTCCAACAATTCCAATAAGAAGAAAGAAGAGCATCAACGTAAGGTTAATGTCTTTTTTCAGCAAAAGACTCACGGCACAAAACATTCCCGCAAGACTGGAAATTCCAATGGCATGGATGCTGATTTTAACCCAAAAATTGAGCACAAAAGAGAAAACGACCATTAAGGCGCCTACTAAGGCCATGGATATAATCATTTGAGGAAGTACGCTGCTTTTGAATACATAGTAGTTAAAAGAGTAAAAGAAGATTGCAATCAGAAAAGGCAAGGTCCGCTCGTATTGCTCTTTTAAATGAAGGTTTGAAATTCGATTCATCTTGTAGAGCACTAAAAGAAAGACCGAAGGCATAAAAGCGGTGTTCAAGAAATTTAGTCCAGCAATGATTCCCAGATATTCTATACTCAATGAATAGTTGACATAACTGCCTAAACTAAATAAGACCATCACCGCATAACTGGGCATCAAGATGGGGTGGAAGACATAAGATATCAGGTGGGCAAGTCGCTCGCTCATTATATTTCTTTTCTCAATCGAGCTACAGGTAAATAAAGTTGTTCTCGATATTTGGCTACAGTTCTTCGAGCAATATTATAACCTTTTTCATTGAGCATTTGCGCGAGCTTGTCATCAGTCAAAGGTTTTTTCTTGTCTTCATTCTCGATGAGCCCATCGAGGATTTTTTTCACTTCACGGGTAGAAACCTCTTCACCTGAAGTAGTAGTGAGAGATTCAGAAAAGAAAGATTTGAGTAGAAAGGTCCCGTAGGGTGTTTGGATATACTTGCTGTTAGCAACCCTCGAAACAGTGGAAATATCCATGTTGATTTTATCGGCGATGTCCTTTAAAATCATAGGTCTGAGTTCAGTCTCATCACCGGATAAAAAATATGCTCGTTGATATTCCAGAATGGTATTCATTGTTCGAAGCAAGGTTTGCTGACGCTGTTTAATAGCATCGATAAACCACTTAGCAGAATCTAGCTTTTGCTTAACGAAACTTGCGGCATCCTGATCAGATTTGGTCATTTTTCCCTTCGATTTCGAATAGTGATCCATCATTTCAGAATATTGATGGCTCACCTTTAGCTCCGGAGCATTGCGCTGGTTTAAGCTCAATTGAAATTCACCATCTTCAACACTTAGAAGGTAGTCAGGGACAACATGTTCTATAGGTTTAGCATTGTCGTTAGCAGAATTCCCTGGTTTAGGATTAAGTTTAGTAATCTCTTCGATTCCTTCTCTTAAGTCTTCTTCAGAAATTTCCAGTTTAGCAGAAATCTTCGAATAATGTTTCTTGGTGAATTCCTCAAAATAGTCCTCTAGAATTGCTTTTGCTGTAAAAGTTTGGACCGTGTGTTCTTCTTTTCTTTCGAGCTGTAAGAGCAGGCATTCTCTTAAGTCTCGTGCACCTACCCCTGGGGGGTCTAGGCTTTGAATTACACCAAGCAGGTATAAGAGCTCGTCCTCTTCAGCCATTATATTTTGACTAAATGCTAAATCGTCTATAATCGAAAGAAGATCTCTTCTCAAGTAGCCACTTTCATCAAGGCTGCCAATAAGGTGCTTGGCGATGCGCTCTTGCTTTTCGTTTAAAATGAAAGTTTGAAGTTGATTTTCGAGTCGCTCTACAAAAGTGTCGCCAACAGAAAGAGGGATTGTTTTTTCTTCTTGATCAGCGCTGTAGTTTTTAGCATTGTATCGATAGGAAGGATCATCGTCGTCCATATAGTCAGAGAAATCGAATTCCTGTTCAGCTTCTGATAACTCATTTTGATCATCGAAATCATCCTGTGATTCCAAAGTCTCTTCGCGTCCTTCATCCAAGGCAGGATTGCTTTCAAGCTCTTCCTTGATACGAGCCTCAATAGCAACAGTAGGTACCTGCAGCAATTTCATTAACTGAATTTGCTGAGGGCTTAGCTTCTGTTGAAGCTTCTGTTGGAGGCTTTGTTTTAGCATTAAAATTCTGCGTTTTTAGGTGTCCTTGGAAAAGGAATTACATCCCTAACATTCGACATTCCGGTCACAAACAAGACTAGTCTTTCAAAACCCAGGCCAAAACCACTATGAGGCACAGTTCCAAACTTTCTTGTTTCTAGATACCACCACAATTCTTCCTCCGGAATATTGAATTCCGCAATTTTATTCCTTAGTTCATCAAAGCGTTCTTCCCTCTGACTTCCACCCACAATTTCACCAATGCCCGGGAACAAAATGTCCATGGCAGCTACTGTTTTATTATCCTCATTCTGGCGCATATAAAATGCCTTGATTTCCTTTGGATAATCATAGAGAATAACTGGGCGTTTAAACTCCTTTTCTACAAGGTAACGCTCGTGTTCCGATTGCAGGTCTACTCCCCATTCATTCACAGGAAATTGAAATTTTTTCTTCTTATTCGATTTCGAATTCTTCAGAATCTCTATTGCCTCCGTATAGCTCAATCTCTTGAAGTCTGTTTCAGCAACACTTTTAAGGCTTTCCATCAAGTTTTGTTGGTCACGCTTGTCCTGAGGAAGTCCTTTTTGTTCCTGTTCTCTTCGTGCGCTTAAAAACTCAAGATCGTCAGGATAATTATCGAGGCAGTATTGAATCAAATACTTCAAGCAATCTTCTGCTAAATCCATATTAGCCTCGAGATCATTAAATGCTACCTCGGGTTCAATCATCCAAAACTCCGCAAGATGGCGTGTAGTATTTGAGTTTTCAGCTCTAAAAGTGGGGCCAAAAGTGTAAACCTTAGAAAGAGCCAAGGCAGCCAATTCTGCTTCCAGCTGACCACTTACTGTTAACTTGGTATGTTTTCCAAAGAAATCTTCCTTATAGTCGGTAGATGCATTAGTTTCTTTCAGGGTAGTGACAGTAAACATTTCGCCTGCTCCCTCAGCATCACTTCCCGTGATAACTGGAGAATGCATATTGTAGAAGCCACGATCATTAAAATATTTGTGAATACCATAAGCTAGCCCATGTCTGAGGCGCAAGACTGCACTAAAGGTATTAGTTCGGGGTCGCAAATGAGCGATCTCTCGCAAGAATTCAAGACTGTGTTTTTTTGGCTGCAGTGGATATTCGTCAGCAGGACTTTCACCTAATATTTCGATTTCTTTAGCTACGATTTCAACTTTTTGCCCTTTTCCTTGAGAGGCAACGAGCTCTCCAATCACTTTAATCGAAGCTCCTGTAGTTACTTTTTTTAGAAGCTCTTCTGAGAAGTTTTCAAAGTCTACAACTACTTGTAAGTTTTTAATAGTGCTCCCATCATTGAGTGCGATGAAGCGATTGCTTCTGAAAGTTTTGACCCATCCCATTGCCAAATACTCACCACCCGGCTCCTTGTCTAACAAGTTCTTAATCTCTACGCGCTTCATATGCTAAAGGTAATCTTTGCGGCAAAAATATTACTCCTGCAACACCAAGAGTCAATACTTAAAATATATTCTTCTCTAAATTGTACTTAAGCATCTAGATTTGTCACTTAGGAAACATTTTGAAACAAAAACGTTTCCAATGTGTTTGAGAAAAATACATTTGCCGCCTAGATGGAAGAAAAGTATAGTCAGATATTACAAGGAGCTCTTGAAACATTTATGTCATTGGGCATCAAGAGTGTGACTATGGATGATATTGCTTCAAGGTTAGGGGTTTCGAAAAAGACCCTCTACAAGTACGTAAGCGACAAAGAAGATCTGATCATGAAAAGTCTTCAGGTGCATCATGATTCGGAATGTTCGTTCATCGAAAAGATGAAAGAGCAAAACTTGAATGCCATCGATGAAAACTTTGAAATCTCAAGAAATATCATCGCTCAGATTCAAAATATTCACCCATCAGTGATGTTTGATATGGATAAGTATTATCCGAGAGCAAAGAAGATGTTTGAAGACTACAAGCAGGAAGTAGTTTACAAGTGGGTTCAAGATAATTTAGAACGAGGTATAAAAGAAGGTCTTTATAGAGATGACATGAATGTGCAAATCATTGCAGGTTTGTATGTTACAAGAATGGATGATTTATTTAACCCACATTATTTTCCTAGTACAGAATTCGCTTTCAAGGATGTTTATTTAGAGTCTTTTAGATCTCACCTGAGAGGAATCGCTAGCGACAAAGGATTGAAATATTGGAAAGAAAAAATGAAAGAATTTAATATTTAGAAATGAAGCAAACCATCATCATCATATTGGCTGCCATTCCTTTTGGGCTATTTGCCCAGGAGAAAAAAAGCTTTAGCTTAAAAGAAGCTCAAGAGCATGCAGTAGAAAACAGCTATCAGATCTTAATGGCTGATATAGGTATCAAGGAGGCCAAGCAGGACGTAAATGAAACTACGGCTATTGGACTTCCTCAGGTAAGTGCAAGTGCAGGCTTTCAAAACTTTTTGGATGTCCCTACTCAGGTAATTCCAAACTTTATCGCCCCTGCAATAACTCAAACATTGGTTGGCACAGGCATTTTGCCTCCTTCAGCAGCTGAAGAACCTGCGGATCCAGAGTTTATTGAGGCACAATTTGGAACTGAGTTTAGCACTACAGTTGGAATAACAGCAAGTCAGTTGATTTTCGACGGAAGGTACTTTTATGGCCTAAAGGCTTCCAAAGCTTATGTGAACTATGCTCAATTGCAAAAAGATCGAGATGAAGCAGGAATCCTAGAGCAAGTATCTCAAGCATATTATGCTTGCTTGGTTGCCGACGAGAGTTTTGAAATCTTTGAGAAAAGCATCAAAAACATTCAGAAAACACTTTCCGAAACTGAAGAGATGTACAAAGAAGGCTTTATGGAAGAGCTAGATGTTGATCAGTTGAAATTGATGGAATCTAACGTGAGCACTCAACTTGAGAACGCCAAAATGCAAAAGGAAAATGCAAGGGCTCTTTTGAAGTTTATGCTTGCTATGCCTCTTGATTCTGAAATTGAACTTACAGATGAACTTGAATCGATATTATCTGAGGATAATGCAGAAGCAATGATTCTTCAGAATGTAAGTATTTCAAAACACCGAGATATGGCCCTAATTGATGAAGGAATCAATCTTCAGCAATTAAACCTAAGGGCTACCCAGTCAGGATACATGCCTACACTTTCTGCTTTTTTCCAACATCAACAGATGAACATGGCAAACGAGTTAGATTTTCAAACCTGGTTTCCTAATACAGTTTGGGGCGTTAATCTAAACGTGCCAATCTTCACTTCTTTCGGAACTCGAAGCAAGGTGCAAAAAGTAAAACTAGGAATAGACAAACTGGAGGTTCAAAAGCAGCAGCTTAGTAATAGCTTACAGCTCGAAGCGATGAACGCTAAGAGTGCATTAGTGACCTCACTTAGTACTTACAAAAACGAAAAAAAGAATTTGGAACTTGCAATGAAGATTCAAAGAAAAACACTTGAAAAGTTCAATTTAGGAATGTCTTCAAGCCTAGAGCTTACACAAGCAGAAAATCAATTATTAAACACACAAGGAAACTATGTACGCAGCATATTCGATGTGCTGAATGCTCAAACCAGACTTCAAAACGCTCTAGGGCAATAAATCGGAATCATGACAAAATCATTTAAATATTTAGGATTAGCAGCAGTTCTATTATTAACTGCTTGCGGAGGAGGAGAAGAAGAAAATGCATCTCTTGTTTCTCTTAAAGAACAAAGAGACTCACTTAAAGCTGTGAAAGCAGAAATTTCAGTTGGCATTAGTGAATTAGAGTCTAAAATTGCTCTACTAGACACCAACCTCGACCGTCGTGTAACTGCGGTAACTGTGATCGCAAGTAAGCAAGGAACTTTCGAGCACTTTTTTACTGTTCAAGGAAATGTTGAGACTGATATGGAGGCGATGGTATATCCAGAAGCTCAAGGCAGAATTCTAAAGATTGCAGCCAAAGAAGGGCAAAAAGTGTCTAAAGGCCAAGTTCTGATGGTGCTTGATAGCCGAGTACTTCAAAACAGTATTGACGAGCTCAAGAGCCGATTGGAACTAGCAGAAACTATTTTTCAAAAACAAGATCGTCTGTGGAAGAAAAATATTGGTTCTGAAATTCAATACCTCGAAGCAAAGAACAACCGCGATGCTTTGAAGAAGAACTTAGAAACAATGAATTCTCAACTAGACATGTATAATGTAAAAGCTCCTTTTGATGGAGTAGTCGACGATATCATGCCTAAAATGGGTGAAATGGCGAGTCCTATGGCTCCTGTCGCCAGAGTTCTTAACCTCGATCAAGTTTATTTGAAGTGTGATGTAACTGAAAGTTACTTGGGCCAAATAAAGGAAGGTGATTCAGTGAAGGTTAAATTCCCAAGCCTTGGTCTCAACTATTCTACGACCATTAGCAGAATTGGAAAGTATATCAACCCTGCCAACAGAACATTTACGGTTACGGTTAAAATCAACAATAAGAATGAACGACTTAGCCCAAATTTAATTGGGGAAGTTAGCATACGCGACTTTGTACAGGATTCTGCAATTATGATTCCACGCAGTATTGTGCTTCAGAACCCTAAGGGTGAAGAGTTTGTTTATGTAAGCAAAACAGAAGGTGAAACAACGAGTGTTGAACGAAGAATGATTTCTACAGGAATCACATCAGGAGACATGCAATTGATCAAATCAGGGCTTAAAGCGAATGAGCAAGTAGTTAGCGAAGGAAGCAGAAGCGTGAAAGATGGTCAAGAAGTTAAAATCCTAAAAAACTTGAGTTATGGCGGATAAGAAAAAAGCGAGTAAAACCTTCGGTTTATCGAACGTATCATTGAATAACAAGACTTCAGTGTTCGTACTTACCTTCATTATTCTCTTGGCAGGATTGGGTTCGTACATATCGATGCCTCGAGAAAGTTTTCCTGAAGTTGTGATACCGCAAATCTATGTGGGAACACCTTATCCTGGAAACTCTCCTCTTGATATTGAGAAGCTAATCACTCGACCTCTCGAAAAAGAGATAAAAACAATAACGGGTATCGACAAGCTGACTTCAACATCAGTTCAAGGCTACAGTACCATCTTTATTGAGTTTGATTTTAGCATTACTCCAGAAGAAGCATTAAGGAAAGTGAAAGACAAGGTAGATGTTGCTAAAAGTGATGTCGATTTCCCAAAAGATCTTCCTGCTGATCCAAACGTTTTCGAGATGAACATCTCGGAATTGACCCCAGTAATGAACATCAACCTTTCAGGAGATTACTCAATCGACGAATTGCGCAAGTACGCTGAGTACTTAGAAGATGAAATCGAGAAGCTTCCTGAAGTTTCAGAAGTAGACGTGCGAGGAGTTCAAGAAAAGGAAATGAAAGTGAACGTAGATATGATTAAGCTGGAAGCGAGCAAGCTTTCCTTTAATGATATTGCAGCAGCTATTCAAAATGAGAACATGACCATGTCTGCTGGAGATGTCCTAGAAGACAAATTCAGAAGAACGGTTCGTATCGTAGGGGAATTTGAAGATGCTGAAGATCTTGCCAATGTGATCGTTAAGCGAGAGAAATTCAACATTGTTTACCTCCGTGATATTGCTGAAGTTGTATTTGAAGACGAAGACAAAGAAAGTTACGCCCGTGAATACACGAAGTCGGTGGTAATGGTTGATGTTAAGAAGAGAGCAGGGGAGAACCTTATTAATGCCTCTGACCAAATCAACGTGATCCTAAAAGATGCGAGAGCAGGATATTTTCCAGAAGATCTTCAAATAAGTATTACAAACGACCAGTCTAAGGTTACTCGAACACAAGTAAGCGAATTAGAGAATAGCATCATTTTCGGAATGTTGCTTGTCATCCTGGTACTCTTATTCTTCCTAGGATTGAGAAATGCACTTTTTGTTGGAGCAGCCATTCCACTATCAATGTTTATGTCATTCTTCATTTTGAACTCCCTAGGTGTTACCTTGAATATGATGGTACTATTCTCATTAGTACTTGCATTAGGAATGTTGGTGGATAATGGAATTGTGGTTGTAGAGAATGTATATCGATTAATGGATGAAGGGAAGTCACCTTTTGAAGCTGCCAAATATGGCGTTGGAGAGGTAGCCCTACCTATCATAGCATCTACGGCAACAACCTTAGCTGCCTTTATCCCTCTGGCTATATGGCCAGGTTTAATGGGTGAGTTTATGTTCTGGTTACCTGTCACCCTGATGATCGTTTTGGGTTCATCACTCTTTGTGGCCTTGGTTATAAATCCTGTTTTGACTTCGGTTTATATGAAGTTGAAAGAAACTCCTACGCCCTTAAGAAAGCTGCTTACAATCACTTCTATTTTGATTTTAATTGGCTTGCTCTTCAATTTTGCGGGAATCACAGTGCTTGGAAACTTGCTTATTATCGGTGGTGTGTTGGGCCTCTTGAATAAGTTTTTCTTAAGTCCAGCTACTGCCTATTTTCAGGGAAAAATCCTACCGGCCCTAGAGGATATTTACAAAAGGACTTTAAGCTATGCTTTAAAAGGTAAAAACCCTTTGGTTTTCTTTTTTGGCACCATTGGGATGCTAATTTTCTCAGGGATGCTCCTAGGAGTCTTTTCTCCCAAGGTGATATTCTTCCCGATAAATATGCCGAATTACGCGAACGTGTTTATTGAAACGCCAATCGGAACCGACATAGAAAAGGTTAACAAAATCACCAAAGAGTTAGAGGCAAGAGTAATCGATTATGCAAAGAAGTATGAGGTTACAGAAGAAAAAGACGGCATCGAGAATACTTACAACTACCTCATCGAATCAGTAATTGCTCAGGTAGGTGAAGGAACAAGTGATCCAGCCCAAGGGCCTTCAATGGCACAAACTCCTCACAAGGCGAGAATCACAGTTTCATTTGTTCAGTTTCAGCACAGAAGAGGGGTACTTACAAATGAAGTCCTTGAGGATATCAGAGAGCTCATGAAAGGTGTTCCTGGTGCTCAGATTACCGTTGATAAAGATGCTGCTGGACCTCCTACAGGGAAGCCAGTAAACATTGAAATAACTGGTGACGACTACGAGCAACTATTAGCTGAGGCTGAAGAGGTTCAGAAATTCATAAACTCTAGAAACATTCCTGGTATTGAGGAACTCAAATTGGATGTAGAAATTGGGAAGCCTGAGTTGTTGGTTGAAATTGACAGGAATAAAGCGCGTCGATTTAACTTGAGTACAGGGCAAATTGGGTCTACCTTAAGAAACTCCATTTTCGGAATGGAAGTTTCAACTTACAAAGAAGGAGAAGATGATTACCCGATTATGATTCGACTTGCAGAAGACTATCGGTATGATCAAGATGATTTGATGAATCAAAAAATCACCTTCCGAGATCAAACCAATGGTAAAATTCAGCAAGTGCCAATTTCTGCGGTTGCTAGTAAAGTAAAGTCAACAACATTCAGTGCGGTTAAAAGAAAAGACCAAAAAAGAATGATTACGATTGCATCAAACGTCCTTGAAGATTACAATGCAAACGAGGTAGTAGCTGAAATAAAAGAAGCACTCAAGGATTATGATGTACCTGAAGGAAACGAATTAAAATTCACGGGCCAGCAAGAGGAACAAGCCAAGGAAATGGCTTTCCTTAGCAACGCCCTTTTGATTGCTGTTTTCTTAATCTTCTTGATTTTGGTGAGTCAGTTCAACTCTGCCTATCAACCGTTCATTATCATCGCTTCTGTGGTGTTCAGTTTGATTGGAGTATTCTTAGGTTTAGTTGCCTTTCAAATGGACTTTGTTGTTATCATGACCATGGTTGGGATTATTTCACTGGCAGGAATTGTGGTGAACAACGCCATCGTACTTATCGACTATACCAACCTATTGATCATTCGAAAGAAAGAAGCCTTAGGTCTTGAGTTAACTGACAAGCTGCCAGTTCAAGAACTTATTGATGCCATTGTACAAGGTGGAAAAACACGTTTACGTCCGGTACTATTAACGGCAATTACCACCGTATTAGGATTGATTCCATTAGCTATTGGAATGAATATCAACTTCTTCACATTGTTGAGTGAGTTTGATCCGCAGATATATATTGGAGGAGACAACGTTGTTTTCTGGGGGCCAATGTCATGGACCGTTATTTTTGGTCTAACATTTGCAACCTTCTTAACATTAGTAATTGTTCCTGTGATGTACTATTTGGTTAATCGTCTCAGATACCGACTTTCAAGGAGCTAAAAAACTATTCACAACCAATCAAAGACCCATTGCAGCAATGTGATGGGTTTTTTTATACTTTGTTATAAGCAGATTTTACTCTGAAAAGCACCAAAGCAGTTAGGCTTAAGCTGATTAAAGAAACCCCTATGCTTTGAGACCCTGCTTGGTCTATCCCTTCCGGAAGTTTATCTAGGCCAACAAAATATGCCACGGTTACCGCAAAGGCATTGTTGAAGAAATGGGCTGCAATCGAAAGCCACAGAGAACCACTCCAATAAAACAAATAACCCAAAGCCGCACCCATAATCATCCTTGGAAAGAATCCAAAGAATTGCATGTGAATAGCACTGAAAATAATCGCAGTAATCCATATGGCAATATGAGGATTGCTGAATCGCTCTTGAAATAGTTTCTGGAGCACACCACGGAAAAGAAACTCCTCACCGATAGCAGGAAGTATTGCCATGATGCCAAGGGCTAACAAATAGTCGCCAAGTGATGTCATGTTGAGGAATGCCAATGTGGCTTTTTCGGCAGCCGTTTCCATTGCTCGAAGTTTCGACTCAAAGGCTGCTAAACTCTCAGGAAAGCTAATTTGCTGATTGAGCTGTCCAATGAAGTTTTCGAAGGGTAAGGCAAAAATTACCAAGAGCAAGCACAAAATAATCACCCTCCATTCCGGTTTTTGAGTCAAGCTGAGATTGACGGCAAGTGGCTTACTCATTAGCCAAGAGTATACTACTGCAGGAACAAGAAAAAGAGCCGATGCATTTAAGAATTGTGTAAAACGAAGCGCATTCATTACACTGGGGTCATCATAGTTGGCATTGCCAGCCATTGCTCCAAAATCTACCCCGAAAAGCGGTTTTGATAAAAGCAATGCAATCAAGGCACTCACGAAAAAACTTGAGAAGGCAATGAGAAGAACTATGAACAGTCGATACATCGGACCTTGGTCCGAGAAAAAAGCTTTAAAGCTCTTGCTTTGATTTTGAGTAATTTTGCAGCAGTTTTAGAATGGGGGTAAAAATAGCAAATATCGAACTAGGTGAATTTCCACTTCTCTTGGCACCAATGGAAGATGTGAGTGATCCACCTTTTCGAGCTTTATGTAAGAAGCTTGGAGCTGACCTAATGTACACAGAGTTTATCTCTTCAGAAGGTTTGATACGAGATGCTGCAAAGAGTGTTCAGAAGCTCGATATTTATGAATACGAGCGACCTATAGGGATTCAAATATTCGGGGGTGATATAGAGTCGATGAAAGAAGCGACTAGAATCACAGAGCAAAGCAATCCTGATATCATTGATATCAATTTTGGATGTCCGGTTAAAAAAGTAGTTTGCAAAAATGCAGGAGCTGGAATCCTGAAGGATATCCCCCAGATGGTGAAAATGACCGAGGCCATTGTTAAAAGCACTTCCTTGCCTGTAACTGTTAAAACAAGATTAGGCTGGGATGAAGATTCTAAATACATCGTTGAGGTTGCAGAGCGCCTACAAGATGTTGGAATTAAGGCCATATCTATTCATGGCAGAACCAGAAAACAGATGTATAAAGGTCAGGCGGATTGGACCCTTATTTCAGAAGTAAAAAATAACCCTAGAATGCATATTCCAGTTTTTGGGAATGGGGATGTAGATAGCCCTCAAAAGGCAGTCGAAATGAAAAGAAAATGGGGCGTCGATGGAGTGATGATTGGACGAGCTGCCATTGGTTATCCTTGGATTTTTAATGAGATCAAGCACTATATTAAAACCGGTGAAGTTTTGGAGGGGCCAAGCCTTGAAGAGCGCATAAGAGTTGCTAGAGAACACCTGGAAATGTCTGTTGAGTGGAAAGGTGAAAAACTAGGGGTTTTAGAAACACGACGACATTATGGTAATTACTTCAAAGGAATTCCAAATTTTAAGCCTTTCAGAATGAAATTAGTCACAACAGATGACTATTCAGAATTGCTTCCAGTATTTGATGAAATCGAAGAGCATTTTTTAAAACTCACTTACTGATATTCCTTACTTTCGGAATCTATGCCGGAAGAAAAAAAACTCTTTTTACTTGATGCCTATGCGCTCATATTTAGGGCCTATTACGCGTTTATTAGGAACCCAAGAATAAACTCCAAAGGATTCAATACTTCGGCAGTTTTTGGCTTCACATCGGCAATGCTCGATGTTATTAAACGAGAAAACCCAACACATTTGGCGGTATGTTTTGACTTTCCAGCCAAAACCGTAAGAACAGAAATTTATCCTGAGTACAAGGCAAATAGGGATGAAACACCTGAAGACATTCGGGCCTCAGTTCCGTACATAAAAGAAATCATTCATGCATTTAATATTCCCTTGCTAGAAGCAGAAGGTTATGAAGCAGATGATGTGATAGGAACTCTCGCTAAAAAGGCTGAGAAAAATGGGTTCAAGACCTATATGGTTACCCCTGATAAAGATTTCGGTCAACTAGTAAACGAACATGTATTCATGTACAAACCATCAAAATCTGGATCGGGGCCAGAGGTGATGGACACGACCGCCATCTGTGAGCAATGGGGAATTGAAAATACCTTGCAAGTCATCGACATTCTCGGTTTAATGGGGGATGCCGCAGACAATATTCCTGGAGTACCTGGGGTGGGTCCAAAAACGGCAGCAAAATTGATTACCCAATATGGTTCAATCGAAGGATTGTATGAACATGTAGAAGATCTGAAAGGAAAACTTAAGGAGAATGTAGAGAACAACAAGGAGCAGGCATTCATGTCTAAAAACTTAGCTACCATCCTCTTGGATGCTCCCGTTGAGTTTTCTGAAGAACACTTAATTATCAGTGAGCCAAATAAAGACAAGCTAAAGGAACTGTTTACCGAGCTTGAGTTCAGGCAGATGGCAGAAAGGGTAATAGGAGAAACCATAGTTTTAGGACAACAAGCTCCCTTACCTGGAGGCCAAATGGATCTTTTCGGCGGAGAAGAGCTGAGTCAAGTAGCGAAGTCTGAAGAGGAGCATTCCTCTCTTGAAAACATTGAGCATGAGTACTTACTCATGGATTCGGACGCTAAAATCAAAGCACTTCTTGCCGTTTTAAATTCTTCAAAAAGATTTTGCTTCGATACGGAAACAACAGGAATTGATCCATTGGATGCAGAGCTAGTAGGAATAGCGTTTTCTGTTAAATCTAAGCAGGCCTTTTACGTTCCATTCCCTGAAGATCAAAAGCAATCAAAGGAACTTGCACAGCGCTTTAAGGCGATTCTTGAAAACAAAGAAATTGAGAAGGTTGGTCATAATTTGAAGTACGATATCCTAGTCCTTAAAAAATATGATGTGGATGTTCAGGGCCCCTTTTTCGATACGATGGTGGCACATTACCTTCTTGAACCAGATATCCGAAAGCGCAAGATGGATGATTTGGCAGAAATGTATTTGAACTACACTCCTCAGCCAATAAGCGAATTGATAGGAGAAAAAGGAAAGGCTCAAAAAAGCATGAGGGATATTGAGCCAGAAAAGGTGAAGGAATATGCCGGTGAAGATGCCGATATCACGCTTCAACTTCGTCACTTTTTCGAACCCCGAATAGAAGCCTCAGGAAATAAAAAACTTCTTGAGGAAATTGAAGGTCCTTTAATGCCTGTACTTGCCGATATGGAGGCCGAAGGAATTAACTTGGATACCGCAAGTTTGTCGAGGTTATCAGAGGAGCTAAGAGACGATTTGATCAAAATCGAAGAAGAGATCTATGAACTTGCCGGTGGACAATTCAAAATATCTTCTCCAAAACAAGTTGGCGAAGTATTATTCGATCGCCTCAAGGTTGTTGAAAAGGCCAAAAAGACTAAAACTGGTCAGTACGCAACCAGTGAAGATGTATTGGCTAAGATTCAACACAAGCATCCTATTATTGAAAAAATCCTTGATTTTCGAGAGCTACAAAAACTACGAAACACCTACGTTGATAGTTTGCCAAAACTCATAAGAGAAGAGACAGGTCATATTCATACCAGTTACAATCAAGTAGTTGCGGCAACTGGACGATTAAGCTCTGACCATCCGAATCTTCAAAATATTCCTATCCGAACCGAAAAAGGGCGAGAAATTAGAAAAGCATTTGTTCCACGATCAGCTGACTATGAGTTGATGGCCTCCGACTATTCTCAGATAGAACTGAGAATAATGGCTGCAATGAGCGAAGATGACGGAATGATTGAGGCTTTTGTCAAAGGACATGATATTCATTCTGCTACTGCCGCAAAAGTTTATGGTGTTCCACTCGAAGAAGTAGATCGCGACATGCGTTCAAAGGCGAAGATGGTGAACTTCGGAATCATTTATGGCATCTCGGCTTTTGGTTTGGCCGATCGATTAAATATTTCTAGGACAGAATCAAAAGAGATTATCGACTCCTATTTCGAGCAATATCCGAAAGTGAAACAGTTTATGGATGCATCCATTCAACTTGCCAAAGAGAAAGGTTATGTGGAAACCATTATGGGCCGGAAGAGAACACTAAGGGATATTAATTCTGCCAATGGAGTAGTGAGGGGAAATGCTGAGCGTGTAGCCATTAATGCTCCTATTCAAGGTTCAGCAGCCGATTTAATAAAGCTTGCAATGATTAATATTCAGGCAGAACTTAAGAAACGTAAGCTAAAATCTAAAATGCTTCTTCAAGTTCATGATGAACTCGTTTTTGACGTAGAAAAGTCAGAAAAACAGGAAGTTAAAGACTTAGTTGAAGAGTATATGAGTAAAGCCATTGAGATGAAAGTTCCTTTAATTGTAGAAACTGGCTTTGGAAATAATTGGTTAGATGCCCATTAATCAATTGAATATATACATTTGTTAGTGGTCAAACTTTGAAAATGAGAATCACTTCGATTTTAAGTATAGTATTAAGCCTCTATCTGCTGGGTGGATGTTCTCCCCCGAAACAGGGTGAAGAAGCTGATGGGCCAGCGGGATATGACTCCTCTTTACTCGACGAGGAAGTTATGGAGAAGTATGAAAAAGCAAGGCAGGTTTTCATTACCATTCCTTCCCCAATTGAAACAAGTAGTTTACTTCAGAAAACTGGCGTTCAGTTTAATGCCGAGTATTTGAAGAATGCGGACGATGTAAGCAAATATGAAACTACTGGAGAAAAGGCAGTTAACCTAGGGGCATTCATCGCAAACTTGAGTTATTGTAATGTTTTTGGACAACAAGACCACAGCCTCAGTTACTTTAATGTTTTGAGAATATTGGGAGATGAGCTTGACCTTACAAGTATTTTCACTTCTAAGGTGGTTCAAAGGGTAGAGGATAACATCAATGATCAGGATTCTATCTTGAATATTATTTCCGAGGCCTATTGGACTGCCAAAAGCAATCTGGAGGAAAACGAACGACAACAAGTTGCGGCATATGTACTCGCTGGTGGTTGGATTGAAGGACTTTATATAGCTTCTCAAATTGCTACCAATGACAAGGCGAATGAGCTTCTTGAAGGAAGAATTGCAGAGCAGAAATATGCTGCAAGAAATATGAATGAGTTGATCCGCCTCCAAAATACAGATGGAGCAATGGACGAGCTTGCCAGGGAAATAACGGAGCTAAATGAGCTTTTCCAAGCATTAGAAGAGCAACGAGAGCCAGTAACTTATTCCATGGATAAAAAAGGAATTATTTCGGTTGGAAAAAATATCACCATCGTGATGACCGAATCCCAACTCCAAGGAATAACGAACAAGGTGAAATCAATTAGACAAAAATTCATGTCATGAAGAATTTAGCAACTATTTTAAAGGTTTCTGCTTTCCTTATGATCATGATGGGAAGTCTTGAATTGGAAGCTCAGTGCAAGTATTTCACTCAAAGAAAGTGTCTGCCACAATTAGCGCCTTATCAAAATAATGGTCAAATAAATACAACTGTTCTTTTTGAAGGTGATTCAGCAACCTTGAGAATGACCTTCTTCTCCGAACAAGAATATCGCATGGTAGTTTGCCCTCATACGAGTTTGGGAGACAGCGTTTATTTTAAGATACGAGACCTCGATAATGAGTTGCTTTACAATAGCAAAGGCAAAACAAATACTTGGGACTTCAAAGTAAATTCCACCCAGGATTTGAATGTTAGCGTTATCGTTCCACGTCAAGCAAACAATATGACAGGCCTGCCTCAAAGCGGCTGCGTTTCAGTGATTCTTGGCTTTAAGCCCTAAGAATTATTCTATTCAAATTTTAGTCGAAATCTCGTTCTGAAGCCTTTTAATTTGGCTTGTGAATGAGCAAGTATTTCAGATAGCCCTTACCAGAATTAAAGGCCTAGGACCAATTAGGCAGAAGAGATTACTAGACCACTTTATTGACGCAAGTGGCATATTCAATGCTAGCTCCAATGCTTTAAGGGAGCCCGAAGGTATAGGAGAGTTAGCTTTCAGAGCTATCGAATCTTTTAAAGGCTTCACTGCAATCGAAAAGGAGCTCGAATTGCTGTCCGATAAGAACATCGAAACTCACTTTTACACCGACGAATCATATCCAAACAGACTTAGGTTTTGTGTTGACGCTCCAATATTGCTTTATACGGTAGGCAAAATGGATTTCAATAAGCAGCGATTTGTGGGTATTGTTGGAACGAGGAAAGCAAGCAACTATGGAAAGCGGATGGTACGAAAGCTTCTTGAGGAGCTTTCAAGCCTTAATATAACCCTAGTGAGTGGGCTAGCTTATGGAATTGATATCAACGCTCATAGAACAGCCTTAGATTACGATATGCAAAACATAGCCGTGTTAGCTCATGGCTTGCAAAGAGTTTATCCAACCGAACACCGTGAGTGTTTGAAGCAGATGGCTGCGAATGGAGGGGCAATTACTGAATACCCCTATGGAGTGATCCCAAACAGAGAAAACTTTCCTGAGCGCAATAGAATAATCGCTGGATTATGTGATGCATTAGTGCTTGTAGAGTCCAAGAAAAAAGGAGGGGCTATGATTACTGCGGAATTAGCTGATAGCTATAATAGAGATGTGTTTGCTGTACCTGGAAAAACTGAAGATACATTGTCTCGCGGCTGTAATTTTTTGATCAAAAGGCAAAAAGCCCATATGCTAGAAGATCCGCAAGATTTGATCCGACAAATGAATTGGATCCCGTCTTCCAAAAAGAAAAAAGTCCAGAAGCAACTGTTCGTGCCTATGGGAAAAAACGAAGAGAAAATTGTAAGCTTCTTAAGTGAACAAGGCACTTCACATTTGGAGGAAATAGCACAAGGAATTAAGCTTAATTCCACACAAATAGCATTGCACTTATTGGAACTTGAAATAAATGGTGTGATTCGGTCGATGCCAGGAAGCATTTATGCTTTATGCTGAGCTTTCCAACTGAACTTGTTCATTCCGAAAAGGCAATAGAAAAAGACAATATAGGAAATGCCTATTTGAGTTTCTATTGTGTCTTCCGACAGAAAGGACATTCCGCTGCAGATCAAAAAAAGCAATAACAAGAGATTATCTCTTTGAAAATAGAGTGGCTTGAAATAGAAAAATAGAAAGAACAAGAGACCAAACAAACCAAAGGCAATCGCAATGCTCAAGTATTGATTATGAGCTCGATGTCGAAATTGTGTCGACAATTCGGTATTGCCTGCTTCGTAGGCCTTTTCAAAAGCGACTTTAACATCGCCTGTTCCAACGCCAAGCCAAAAATTCTCCTTGAATATTTGCCAACCTGTAGCCCAAAACACAAGTCGTTGTGCTACTGAATTACCTTCGGGATTCCCTCCATTTTTTAAATTTTCTATTTCCCATAAGGTTTCATAGACCCTCTTCTTAATACTAGAATTGTTTGCATATAAATGGTTGGTGTGCCCCATTTCTATGAGCTCAATATCCGCTTCTGATAGACGCAGGAAGTCGATTGAGTCTTTCCTTAAGCCCTTTGATGACATGTATCTAATCAAAGTGGAATACACAGGCTGACCCTTTGCATCTTGCTCTTTAAATCCAAGCTCACTTTTTTTAATCCAGGCTTTTTCAAGTTCTTTAAAAGCAATATATGACCAGATTAAGGTTCCATTTTCGTGCAGCGTACTTTCAATTTTGTGATAATAAACCTCTCCGCTCGCGCTCGCATACTCAAGTGTACTTGGATCACTAATAGCCTCGTATGAATAAAAGACGTCAAACTCTTTCTTTAGCTGAAATGATGCAATGCTGATAGCTATTAAAAACAAGGCTGTCAGGCTCAGCCCCAGCGTTTTGCCCTTGCGGTTGATGGTAAGATAAATACTTAGAAAGAAGGCTGCAGCACTCAGTACGATTAAACCTGTAATGGACTCAAGAATAAAAAGTGATCCTATCAGAAACAAGGCAAGAGCTAGGTAAAAATATTGATGATAAGCTCTAATGACATTATAGAATGCGATGAAAATCGCAGTGCAAATCATCAGCGAAAAACGAATATGAGAAACGAATATGGAAGCCTCTCTTATATCATCAAGGGCAATAAAAAAGATTCGATAGAAAGCGATAAAAACCCCAACAAGCACAGCAAGGCTGAAGATATTTAAGATTTGATTGATGTATTTGCGTTCAAGCGGGAATATCCAACTAGCAAAAATCGTGAAGGAAAGAAGGGGCATTTTAATCCTCAAATCTTTCATAGCATAATCGAAGTCCTGCGAATAGGCAAGTCCAATGAGGTGAATCAGATAAATTGAGATTAAGCCAAGCGCAATGGGATTCGAAACTAGTGCTCTCCATTTATTTCGAAAGTCTCTTTCGACAACCCAAATAATCAGAATTAAAAATTGGCTAACACTGAGCCCAAATTTGGAAAAAGGCAAACTGATGGCGAAAATCAGTATGCAGTAAAAATACCATTTGCTGAATCTAGATGGGCTTGTAGTTTGCAAGCTGCTTCTAGTTTGTGCTGGTGCTATCTCCTCCACCCAATTTGCTGTAATAGTTCGTCAGATCATTGGCCAAGCTAATTGCCTTATTCACTTCAGAATCGTATTTAAGCGAAGATTGAACTCGTCCTTCTTGGAAGTAGTAACGTGAAACTATTTCATTTTCAAGAAGCTCTTTAACTTCAGCTTTAAAAGTATTTAGGTCTTCTTCTTTCGATTTGAAAATCTTGTCTTCCAATGTTTTGTAAACATCCTCTACCTCATCAAAATACTTCTCTTCTTTAGTAACCTCTTCTAGGTACTCTAAGAGCTTTTCGCTTTCGGTTTTGTATGCATAGTCTTTTCCGTCCAAAAAACTCACAAACTCTCTATACTGATCATCTGCAAGCTGAAATTCATTCACCTTAGGAATGCTATCGAATTTATTTCGAAAGAAGGTGGCGTAGTCAAACACATGTCCTTTGAGCAACAAGCTTTGTGAAATATTAGCGTATTTCCTTCCGTTTATTTTGATGTCGGGCGAAATACCGCCTGCATCATAGATAACACGTCCGTTTTTAGTCTTGAATTCTGCTGCTAATGAATCAGGTATTTCAGATGCCTTTCCATTCACTTTGTTAGCGTAATCGATTTTTTGAATGCAACGCCCACTTGGAATGTAGTACTTCGCAACAGTGACCTTCATTTGCGTATTGTAACTCAATGGAATTGTTTGCTGAACTAAGCCTTTACCAAATGATTTTTGACCAACTACCAATGCTCGATCTAAGTCTTGAAGCGTACCGGCCACAATTTCGGAAGCAGAAGCAGAGGAACCATTAATCAACACAACAATTGGAATTTCCAAATTGATTGGTTCTTTGCTCGCTTTATACTCATGATCCCAATTGCTCATTTTTCCTTTAGTTGAAACAACGAGCTGACCTTTAGGCACGAAGAAGTTTACGATTTCAACTGCTTGTTGAAGTAAGCCGCCACCGTTGCCTCTTAAGTCAAAGACAAGGGCTTCCATGCCTTGTTTTTCCAAACTCACAAATGCTTTTTTGAACTCGCTTGCTGCGGTTTGTGTGAAGCTGTTTAATGCGATGTATCCAGCTTTGTCGCTAATCATACCATAGTAAGGCACATCGCCCAGTTTGATGTCTTCTCGAAGCAGCTCCTTTTCAAATTCTTTGTCTTCTCTTTTGATTTTAAGCAAGACTGTAGAGTTCGCCTGTCCTTTGAGTAACTTACTCAATTCACTCGTGTTTTTTCCACTAGCATCATTTCCATCAACCTCAAGGATTATGTCCCCTGCTCTTAGTCCAGCTTTCTGTGCCGGGAACCCTTCATAAGGTTCTGCAATTATTACGAATTCTCCGTTCTTACGAATGAGTGAGCCGATACCACCATATTTTCCTGTTGTTAGGAATCGATAATCTTCAATTTCTTCTTCTGGGTAGTATACTGTGTATGGGTCAAGTGATTTCAACATGGCATCAATCCCAGTCTTCATCAGTTTGCCAGCTTCTGTCTCATCTACATAATAGATGTTCAATTCTTGGAAAAGGTGGGCGAAAACCTCTAGGTTTTTGGAGACTTCAAAGTAGGAATCTTTCGCAGATATGCTGAAAAGACCTGCAATGATTAGGCAAGATCCTATGCAGAATGCTAATATTTTGGTTCTAAATTTCTTCATACTTTTTCTGAAACAGAGAGCTCTCTTTCTTTCAAACGTTGTAAAAGTAGGATTATTTTGTCCTGTATCTCTTGAAATGAAGGGCTTTCAGAACCTTGAACAACAAACATTAACAATAACCTGTCTTCGAATTTATCTTCAATGATTCCTTTATTCAAACGAAAGGCCTCTCGCATTCTGCGTTTGATTTTGTTTCTGTTTACCGCGAGCTTGAAAGAACGCTTCGGAACAGCAAAGGCTGATTTCAGTTTTGACCCCGACTCAGGTTCAAGAAGATAAATAAGTTTTATTGGAAAAGCTTTCAGCTTAGAGCCTTTCTCATAAAGTGATTCGATCTCTAATCGAGACTGGATTTTATTCTCCTTTTTGAACTCAAACACAGCTTAAAGATAAAAGAAAGCCTCCATGATTCTAAATCATGGAGGCTAATCAGTTCCAAATAATGGAGAAATTATTTTTTGTTGACTTCCTTGATATAATTCTCAATTGCCATTGTCATAGAAGGTGCTTTAGGTTGAGGAGCTTTAATATCAACTCTAAGGCCTCTTTCTTCTACCGCCTTAATTGTGGTAGGTCCAAAAGCTGCAATCCTAGTTTCATTTTGTTTGAACTCAGGGAAGTTTTGGAAGAGTGATTTAATTCCAGAAGGGCTAAAGAACACCAAAATGTCATAAGTCACATTATCCAAGTCGCTCAAATCGCTACAAACTGTTCTGTAAATTATTGCTCTTGAATAATTGAGTTTGTTCTTTTCAAGACCATCTGGGATTTCTTGCTTTAGAATATCAGAACTTGGGAGCAAGAACTTTTCATTCTTATGTTTTTTTAGCAATGTAAGCAGGTCAGAAAAGCTTTGTTTACCAAAGAAAATCTTCCTTTTTCTGTACACTACATACTTCTGCATATAGTAAGCGATTGCTTCAGACATGCAGAAATACTTCAGTGAATCCGGAACTGAGTAGCGCATTTCTTCACACATTCTGAAGAAGTGATCTACCGCATTTCTACTAGTGAATATTACTGCCGTATGCTCTGATAGGTTCACTTTGGATTTTCTGAACTCCTGAGCTTCCACACCTTCAACATGAATGAATGATCTAAAATCAATATTCAGCTTATAATTTGATGCCAAATCATAATAAGGGTGCTTGTCGCTTTCTGGTTTGGGCTGAGAAACCAAAATGCTTTTAACTTTTTTGAGGGTTGTGATGTTTTCCTGACTCATATGACTAATTCATTGACATTTAAACACTTGTGAAATATTTCCCCAATATCAGAAGGGGGCTTATTTCGAGCGTGCAAATGTATAAAATAAAGTAGTGCAAAGGAAAGGAACCTTGTTTTTGATAAGCTGGAACCGATTTGATAAGCCTGTAAACGAAGAAGCCAGCCATTAAGCTGATGCTTGTGATTATTAGTAAGGTTTGGTTTAAGCCCGAATATGCTATTAGAAGATTTAGTAAGGCTAGTATTAAACCTAGAGCACCTCGGTTAAGCATCAAGAGCAATACATGAGTGCTGGTTTGAGGTTCAGTTTTGAATACGAAGGCACTGTACCAATAAAAAAACAACTTGAGACTGTCAAATGTGAACAACAATACCATGATGATAAGCCCTGACTTTATGCCGTTTGTTAAGAACTCATTAAATTCATAATTACTGTTGACGAAGTATATGAAAATCGACATGTTGATGAGGTAAGTAATGTAAAGCATTACCATACTCAAGTTGAGGAAAGGATTTTCCTCCCGTGTAATTTGATTTATAAAGCGGTTACTAATAAAGGCAGTCGAAAATTCTTCGAGCCTTTTAGGAAAGCTGACTCGAATCCATGCCATTCCAGCCAATGAAATGGTAATCATTAAAAAAACCCAATCGAAACTCTCTCTGTTGAGACTCTCTGGTTCCACTGAAACTATTTAGGGCTGTATTCAAATTTGCAGCTTACTTCAACTTCTTCTGCTATTTTTTCAAATACAATCTTTGGTACTTCAATGTCGTGATCTCCAAGTTTGACAATGAACTTTGCGTCGAGGCTCATTCCTTTTTTGCCAACTTCCATGCTTCCTTCAAGGGTTCTTTTCTTGGTTACTCCGTGGATCGTAAAGTCTCCAGTTGCACTTAATTTATAAGTTCCAGGCTTGGAGAAGTTCACCTCTTCATTGATTTTAGCTTTGAAAGACGCATTCTTAAATTTATCGCTTTCCATGTAGTTTTCATTAAAATGCTCACGCATCAAATCTTTTTCAAATTCGAAAAGCTTAATAGGTACCACCACGGCAATTTCTCTAGTAGCGCTATTTAACATAGATGCTGCACCCGTATTCGTCGCTTCGATATTCTCGAGTGGCGCTTCTGAAAAGAATTTCACATGTGTTTTACTTGCCTTGTAAAGCCCTTGAGCTTCAACACTTGTGAAGGCAATTATTGAAATAATTATTAGACTGAGATTTTGATAGAACTTTGTAGTAAGCATATTTGTTTCTTTGTGATGAATATATTAGAAACGCTATAGACTCCAAATATCTACAAATTATGGACCGATTTGAACACCACGATTATTATTTACTAGATGAGCTCTTGACTGATGAGCATAAATTGATCAGAGAATCAGCAAGGTCATGGCTGAAACAAGAGGTGTCTCCAATCATTGAAGATTACTACGAACGCGCTGAATTTCCTAAACAAATACTACCCGGACTCGCTGCAATAGGTGGCTTTGGACCATATATTCCAGTCGAGTATGGAGGATCAGGCCTTGATCAAATTGCATACGGAATCATTATGCAAGAGCTTGAGCGTGTAGATAGCGGTGTCCGATCTACTTCTTCGGTTCAGAGCTCCTTGGTGATGTATCCAATTTGGAAATATGGTACAGAGGAACAGCGAAAAAAGTTCCTGCCAAAATTGGCAACTGGTGAATTCATGGGAAGCTTTGGTCTTACCGAACCTGATCATGGGTCTAACCCAGGAGGGATGATTACCAATTTCAAAGATGAAGGAGATTATTACTTACTTAATGGAGCAAAAATGTGGATCTCTAACGCCCCTTTTGCCGATGTAGCAGTTGTTTGGGCAAAGAATGAAGAAGGAAGAATTCACGGCCTCATTGTAGAAAGAGGGATGGAAGGTTTTTCAACTCCAGAAACACATGGAAAATGGTCATTGCGCGCATCTGCCACAGGTGAATTAGTGTTTGACAATGTGAAAGTGCCTAAAGAGAACCTGCTTACAGGTAAAAGCGGATTAGGAGCTCCTTTAGGTTGCCTTGATTCTGCAAGGTATGGTATTGCTTGGGGAGCGATTGGAGCAGCACTAGACTGTTACGATACGGCCTTGCGTTATGCAAAAGAACGGGTTCAATTTGATCGCCCAATAGCAGGATTTCAGCTTCAACAAAAGAAGCTTGCAGAGATGATTACAGAGATCACCAAGGCGCAGATGCTTACATGGCGACTAGGAGTCTTGAGAAATGAAGGAAGAGCTACTACAGCCCAAATTTCTATGGCAAAAAGAAACAATGTCGATATGGCAATCAATATTGCGAGAGAATCACGACAAATTTTAGGTGGTATGGGCATCACGAATGAATATTCTATCATGCGTCATATGATGAACCTAGAGTCTGTTATTACCTACGAAGGAACTCATGATATTCACTTGCTTATTACCGGAAAAGACATTACCGGCATTCAAGCATTTGTATGATCCAATTCCGATTTAGCACATTTTTCCTGCTACTTTCATTTGCTTTCTTGGCTGCATGCACTCAGCAGGAGAATAGCGAAGAAGCTACAGCTGATTATGACTTTTATTTTGATTTTGAAGAAGAGGCCAATAGGCTAGGTAGACAGAATCAGGAAGTCACAAAACTAATTGTGGATGGATCTGCCGAGGATAGTATTGTTGTTGAACCAGACTGGGAAAACGAATTAGCCTTATTTATTGATGCTGACATCAACAAATTGAGATTGAAGGATTCTTATCGCAGGGAGGAAACAAATGAGTCTTCAAGAAAAACAATTAGCCTCGAGGCTATTGATGCCGAATTAGAGGTTACTCAAGTGGCCCACTACTTTCGAGAAGACAGGCTAGAAAAGGTTCAGATAAAGGTTCAGAGATCGGATTTCCTTAGGAGCTCAAGCTATGAATTAAGCTATTTCCCCGACAGCCTGTACTTAATCAAAGCGAAAATTGAAGCTCCCTATTTGCTCGAGAAAAATCTCGAAATAGAGGCTCGGTTCAATAATTAAGCTCCAGTTATATCGGCCGCAGACCTTACCTTAAGGCCATTAATGTCTCTATCGAACATGTAAACGCCTGATTTGTCGTCACCAACAATTTTTAAGCGATCGAGTGCGGTTCTTGCTAAAGCCTCTTCCTCAAGTTGCTCAGCAACATACCACTGTAGGAAATTGTGAGTCGTATAGTCTTTCTCTTCAAGGCTCAAAAAAACAAGACGGTTAATTGAGTCCGTAACCATTTGTTCGTGAGCCAGAAGCTTTTCGAAAGCATCTTGTAAACTAGAATAAGACTCTTGTGGTTTTTCCAAAGCAGAAATTACTGCCTTTCCAGTTCTTTCATTGACGTAACGAATCAACTTCATCATGTGCCCTCTTTCTTCATCAGAGTGACCGTAGAAAAACTCTGCGGTTCCGCTGAAACCAGAGCTTTCAGCCCAACTTGCCATGGAGAGATAATATTGAGAGGATGAACTTTCCAATAATATTTGTTCGTTAAGAGCTTCTTCAATCTTTTTTGAAAGCATAAGACAGTGGTTTATTTTAGTGATATTCGCACAAAGCTACAATTTGATAGCTTAACTTTTAAAACAGCGATTGCTGCAGCATGTTCAATTTGAAAGAAAGGCTTACTTAATGTCCAAATCAAAAAATACTGGAAAACTCAGCCAAATGATTTTGGATTGCTTTTATAAGCACCCCAATGCAAAGCTCAATTACAAGCAAATTGCTCAAAAAATTGGGATTTCTAACGCAAATTCTCGAAAGCTAATTATCAAGGCTCTAAACAAACTATGTGATGAAGAAAAGCTTTACGAAGAGACGCCAGGTAAGTACCGACTCAAACACAAGAAACGTCAACTAGAGGGAGTTATTGACTTTAGTTATTCAGGAACTGCCTATGTGCGAGTTGAAGGTCTAGGAGAAGACATTCAGATCCCAAAGAATAAAACCGGCAAAGCGCTTCAAGGTGACAGAGTGAGTGTGAAAGTCAACCAGCAAGGTCATCGGAAAATGAAAGGTCAGGTGCTCAGCGTGCTTGAACGAAAAATTGATCAGTTCACTGGATTACTCGATTTGAACGAGAAGTTTGGTTTTTTAATTGCGGATGGCAAAATGCCCGTTGATTTTTTCATCCCTTTTAAGCATGTGAATGGTGCAAAGGATGGTCAGAAAGTAGTGGCTAAATTTCTCTCTTGGGATGAAAAAGATGAAAAACCAATTGCCAAAATTGTAGACATCATAGGGGAACCTGGAGACCGCGAATCTGAAATGCTAGGAATACTGGCGAACTATGGATTTCCACTGAACTTTCCTAAGCAGGTGTTGGATGAGGTCGATCAATTCACAGATGAAATTCCTGAACAAGAATTAAAGAAGAGAAAAGACTTTAGAAAAGTTCCAACCTTTACCATTGATCCGAAAGATGCCAAAGACTTTGACGACGCACTTTCGTTCAGGCAAATCAAGGACAACCTTTTCGAAATCGGGGTACATATTGCTGATGTTAGTCATTATGTGAAAGAAGGAAGCCAATTAGATAAAGAAGCTTTTAGAAGAGCCACCTCTGTCTATTTGGTTGATCGCGTTGCACCTATGTTACCCGAAAAGCTTTCAAATGGGTTGTGCTCATTGAGGCCAAATGAAGTTAAGCGAACCTATTCCTGCGTTTTTCAAATTGATAACGACGCCAAGGTTCAGGACTATTGGATTGGAAGAACGGTAATAGAATCAGATCGTCGTTTTACCTACGAGGAAGCTCAAGAGATCATCGAAGGTGGGGAAGGAGATTTCAAAGATGAAATCTTACAATTGGATAGATTGGCAAAAATCATTCGTGATAGAAGAATTAAAAAGGGCGCCATTGCCTTTGACAGGACAGAAGTACGGTTCGAGCTCGATGAAAAGAAAAACCCAGTAGGGGTATTTCTGAAAGTGGCAAAAGATGCGAATAAGCTGATTGAAGAATTTATGCTTTTGGCGAATAAACATGTGGCTTCTTTTATCGGGAATCCCAGCGGGAAAAGGAAACCACGGCCCTTTGTTTACAGAGTTCACGATAACCCGGACCTAGAAAAGCTTGCTGAGTTTGTGAACTTCATCAAGCGATTTGGCTTTGAGATGAACATTCATAATATTAGTGAAGTGCCTCAGGCCATTAATAAACTGCTAGCAGAAATCGCAGGGAAAAAAGAAGAGGATGTAATCTCTCTGATGGCCATTCGATCGATGGCTAAGGCAATCTATACAACTGAAAATATCGGGCACTTCGGATTGAGCTTCGAGTTTTATACGCACTTCACCTCTCCAATTAGAAGGTTCCCAGATGTTATGGTGCATCGTCTTTTGACCTTGTACGAGTCTGGAGCTACCAGCACCGATATCGAATCCTTAGAAGACCAGTGTGAATATTCTTCAGAACAGGAAAAGAAAGCTTCTGATGCGGAGCGAGAGTCTACCAAGTACTTTCAGGTCTTGTATGTGCAAGACCAAGTAGGGCAAACTTTCGAGGGCGTAGTTACAGGAATCACCGAATGGGGAATGTTTGTTGAAATGATTGAGAATAAGTGTGAAGGACTTGTTCGAATCAAAGATTTGGAAGACGATTATTACTATTTCGATGAAAAATCTTATTCTCTAAAAGCGCATAATACAGGCTCCGAAATTCACCTTGGGCAAAAAGTAAAAGTTAAGATTACACGTGCTGATGTGGTGAGGAAACACATTGATATGAGTTTACTGGAGATCATTGATGAGGAAATTCATAATGATAAGCCTTAAGAATAAAGAATACCTTAATTTTATCCTTCCAAAGCCTCAAAGTGCCAGTTAAGAAAGTACTCATAGTCGAAAATGACCCAATCAACATGTTGATTGCAAGAAAATTTCTTGAGAATCGATTTGAAGTTGACACCTCATTTAGTGGTGAGAAAGCACTGGAAATGATTTCTGAAAAGTCTTATGATGTGGTGGTTATGGATATTAACCTCGGAGAAGATACTCTTGATGGAATTGAGGCGATGAAGAGAATCAGACAAATGCCAGATAGAGAAAAGACGGCTGTTTTTGCGATTACTTCCTACGCAATGCCTGAGGATAAGGATCGTTTTCTGAACTTGGGTTTTGACGAGTACTTTGCAAAACCCTACGACAAGAATATTCTGATAAAGGCCATTGAGGAATTTGATTCCTAGGAGACTTGCTCCTTAAAAAGGCGGATAGCTCTTTCCCTTGCCCATTTGTGTTCCACAATCGGTTTTGGATAATCGAACTCCTGAAATTCAGGAACCCATTTTTGAATATATCTAAATTGTGGATCAAATTTTTTGGTCTGTAATTCTGGGTTAAAGACTCTAAAATAAGGCGCTGCGTCAACCCCCGTGCTCGCGGCCCATTGCCATCCGCCATTATTCGAACTCAGTTCGAAGTCATTCAGCTTTTGGGCAAAATAGGCCTCTCCAAGTTGCCAATTTTGGAAAAGATGTTTAGTGAAAAAGCTTGCAACAACCATTCTTACACGGTTATGCATAAAGCCAGTTTCATTAAGCTCTCTCATGCCTGCGTCTACAATCGGGTAACCCGTTTTTCCATTTTTCCAAGCTTCAAAAGCTTGTTCATCGTGAATCCATTCAATCTTCCGGTACCTTGGATTAAAAGCTTCTTTCACAACATTCGGAAAGTGCCAGAGTATCATCATGTAGAAGTCTCTCCAAATCAATTCATTATACCATTTTTCATTTAGGTTTTGAGCAGTTCTAGCAAGCTGGCGGATACTCACGGTCCCAAAACGGAGATGAATACTTAATCGGGTTGTTCCGTTGACTGAAGGTATGTCTCTTTGTTCATGATAACGCTCAACGATGGAGCTTTCGAGTTTTCTAGTTGGTATATGTGTCAAGTTGCTCGTAAATCCCATCTCATTCAGACTAGGGATTTCGGTTGCCTTAAACTGGAGGAAGGCGGATTTGACATTTTTAGAAGGATAGGCATTGAGGTCAGAGTCCTTCAAAGTCTTTTTCCATTTTCTCATGTAAGGACTGAATACCGTATAAGCTGTGCCATCATCTTTGAGAACCTCTCCTTTTTCCAGGATACATTGATCCTTAAAGCTTTTGAATGCTTTTCCTTTTTCTTCAGCAAGAGCGGCTATTTCAGCATCCCTATGCAAAGCATAAGGCTCATAGTCATGATTGCAATATATAGCCTGAAGCTCTTCATTGTCAGCAAGAGATTTAAAGACTTCCTTCGGGCTTGAATAGTAAACTTCTAAATCGCTTCCAATAGCTTGAAGCTCATGTTTTACTCTAGAAACTTCCTGATGAATAAAGCTTACGCGCCGATCGTTTTGATCTTCTAATTTGTTGAGAATGTTCCGATCAAAAATGAAAATTGCTTTGGTATTTCCAGCTTTCAGCGCTTGATAAAGCCCATGGTTGTCTTCCAAACGGAGATCGCGACGAAACCAAAAAATATTCATAGAGATTGCTCTACAGTGGACGAATACTTGACATGCCTCCGTCGACTCCAAGCACTTGACCTGTTATCCACGAGGATTCTTTGCTCAGCAAAAAGTAAGAAGCTTGAGCTAGGTCTTCAACTGTTCCCACTCTCTTCAGAGGATGTCGATTTGCGGAGGCCTCTTTTTTTGAGTCTGTAGACAATAGCCTTTCTGCAAGTGGTGTATCTGTTAATGATGGGGCAATGACATTAAATCGGACCGCCGGAGCGTATTCTGCGGCCAATGATTTTGCTAGTCCTTCGATAGCTCCTTTTGATATAGCAATTGAACTATGGAAAGGCATTCCTTGATTTACCGCCACGGTGCTATAATATACAGCTGCTCCATTCCCGTTTTTCAGTCCTGATAACACGGCTTGAGTGCATTTTACAGCTCCCATTACATTAATGTTGAACTCTTTTTGGAACTGTTCAACTTTGATTCTGTGAAATGGTTTTAAGTCGATACTGCCAGGGCAATATGCAAAGGCATTAATAAGTTCCGGCAGATGCTCAGCGGGAAAATCTTCCGTTTCAATGTCGAACTCAAACCAATGATGTGCCTGATCATCTCTCGACCTTGAAAAAGAATAGACCGTATATCCTTCATCAATTAACTTAGAAACTAAGCCTGAGCCAATTCCGCGGGAACCTCCTACAATTACTGCATTCACTGCTTAATGTTTTGGTTCGCTATGAACGTATTGAAGAAACTCATTTCGTTTAGCTTCTTCTTTAAACTGCCCTCCGTAATAACTAGTCACAGTAGAAGAGTTCGTATCGCGAATACCTCTTGAAGCCACACATAGGTGAACGGCATCTACAACTACGGCTACATCTTCAGTTCCAAGGATTTCTTTTAACTCCTCGCCAATTTGCATTGTAAAACGTTCCTGAACTTGTGGGCGTTTTGAAAAGTATTCAACGATTCGATTGATTTTAGAAAGGCCAATCACACTACCATTAGAGATGTAGGCTACATGTGCTTTTCCAATGATGGGCACAAAATGATGCTCACAATTTGAGTAGAATGTAATGTTCTTCTCAACCAACATTTGGTCATACTGGTAAGAGTTCTTGAAAAGCGCAACTTTTGGCTTATTCTCTGGATTTAGGCCACTAAAGGTTTCTTTAATGAACATCTTAGCAACCCTTCTTGGAGTTCCCATCAGACTATCATCTGAGAGGTCAAGTCCCATGGTGTGCATGATTTGACGAAAATGCTCTTCAATGATATCCATTTTCTCCTCTTCATTCTTATCCCAGGCTCCTGGACGCATAGGCGTTTCGGCGCTTTCGGTAGCAATGTGGTTATCTCCGATGAAATCAATTTCATCGAGGAATGTATCTTCAGCTGTTTCCGTCGTATTCGACAAAGTTTCGTTCAGTTTCATACAAACGAATATTTAATTCATATTTTGGATCAAGCTTTTCCCTAATCAGGTTCCAGCTTACAACGGCAATATTTTCCGCAGTTGGATTTAATCCTTTCATTACCTCAACATCCAAGTTCAGATTTCGATGATCGAAACGATCTTCGATTTCCTGGCGGATGATTTCTTTTAATATTTTTATGTCGATCACATAACCTGTGTCAGGATCGAGTTCTCCAATAACCGCTACTTCAAGCGTGTAGTTGTGTCCGTGCCAATTAGGGTTATTGCATTTCCCAAAAACTTCTTGATTCTTTTCTTCAGACCAAGTTGGGTTGTGTAACCTATGGGCAGCATTGAAATGAGCCTTTCTAATAACTTTTAGCTTCATCTTAATACGGCATTATATCGGTTCATTGCCTCTTCGAAAGTGATTCTGAACCAGGCAGTGTAAGCATCTGGATTTTCGTCTACATCTTCATTTAGCCAATCAAGTGAAACGAATTTTACTGCCTCTACTTCATCAGTATTGAATTCAGGTAATTCATTGTATACACCAGAAAAAACATGGTCAAGCTCATGTTCTATCAAGCCATTTCCTACATCTGCTTTATAAACGAAGTGGTACATGTGGTCGACGTTACAAGCAATGTTCAATTCTTCAAATAGCCTTCTTCGCGCAGCTGCATCTGTATCTTCCCCAGGTTTGGGATGCGAACAGCAAGCATTTGTCCACAAGCTAGGCGAGTGGTACTTTGAGTGTGCCCTTTGCTGAAGCAACATTTGACTTTGATCGTTGAAGAGGAAAACTGAAAAGGCACGATGTAAAATGCCTTGCTCGTGAGCAGCCATTTTTTCCATTCGGCCGATAGCCCGATCTTCAGGATTAACTATAATAACCTCTTCCACTATAGCAGATTCAAATTGTGTCTTAAGTATGATTTAAATAGGAGCGCTACTTTTTTGTTGTTAGGAATCCTAACGCGCTCTTCTAATATCTTAGACGGTTCAACTGCTCTTATCTTTTCTAAAAGGTTTAAATAGTATACATAAGCAACATAAACACCAAACCTACTTGAGCTTGGTAATTGCTTAATTCCTTCTAATGCATGGTCAAAATCTTGTTGAATATCCGCCTCAATTTCACGCTTAGTCTCTAAGTCGAACTTATTCATGTCTACCCCCGGAAAATATGTTCTCCCGAGCATTTCATAATCGGCTTTGACATCTCTAAGAAAATTGATTTTCTGAAAGGCCGACCCTAGTGACATTGCACTTGGTTTTAGCTTTTGATAATTCTCTTCATCACCATATACAAAAACCTTCAGACACATAAGCCCTACTACTTCAGCACTTCCTAAAATGTATTCTTTATACCCTTCATAGTCATACTCAATTTCATTGAGATCCATTTCCATACTTTTCAAGAAAGTATCAATGAGAGATCTATCAATATTGTATTGCTTCACGGTTCTCTGAAAGCTATGAAGGATTGGGTTCAAACTAATTCCTTGGTCTAAGGCTATGTAGGTGTCTTCCCAAAATTTCTTCAACAGGAATTTTTTGTCGTGAGCATGAAATGTGTCGACGATTTCATCTGCAAAACGAACAAAGCCGTAAATAGAGTAAATCGCATTCCTAATGTCTTTTCTTAAGAGCCTAGTTCCTAATGAAAAAGAGGTGCTGTAACTATGTGTAACCGTCTTGCTCATATCAAGACTCACTTTGTCAAAGAGGGCTTTATTAGTCATGATTATAGTTTTGAAATTTGTTTGGCAACAACCTCACCCGAAATAATTGAAGGTGGAACTCCAGGTCCTGGTACGGTCAGTTGGCCAGTGTAGTATAGATTAGATATGTTTTTGTTTTTCAAGCTTGGCTTTAAAATGGCCGTCTGCCTGAGTGTATTGGCTAGCCCATATGCATTGCCTTTGTAAGCGTTGTAATCAGATTTGAAGTCTTTATGTGCGTAACTTCTCTTATAGATTATATGCTCGCGAATATTCCTTCCGAGCAGCGCCTCTAGTCGCTCCATAATTAACTGGAAATACTTTTCTCTTATTTCCTCGCTGTCTTCAAGATCTGGAGCAACAGGCATTAATAAGAAGAGGTTTTCTTTGCCTTCTGGGGCTACTGAAGGGTCTGTTTTCGATGGGGCACAAACATAAAAAAGAGGGTCTGATGGCCACTGAGGGCTATCGTAGATCTCTATAGCATGTTGAGCAAAATCTTTATCAAAGAAAAGGTTGTGGTGTTCTAAACCATCTATTTTTTTGTCTACCCCTAAATAGAAGAGTAAACTCGAAGGAGCCATAACTCGTTTATCCCAATATTTTTCGCTGTAGTTGCTGTAAGATTCAGGTAAAAGATGTCGATCAACGTGATGATAATCAGCAGCAGCAATAAGGTTATCGAATTTGAAATCTCCTTTGGCGGTTTTGACGCTTGTTGCGCGTTTGTTTTCGATTTCTATCGCTTCCACGCCAGCATTAAATTCAAACTTTACACCCTTTTCAAGAGCGAGGCTATGCATAGCTTCAGGAATTTGCGCCATGCCACCCATTGGGTACCATGTACCTAATTCTAGGTCGGCGTAATTCATTAGACTATAAAGTGCTGGAATTTGACTTGGTTTAGCTCCAAGAAAGAGCACTGGAAATTCTAAGAGTTTAATAATACGTTCATTCTTAAAGAAGCTTTTCAAGTGAGCAGTCATCGACTTGAACAGATCCATTTTAAAAACTGAAGCCAAAATTCGAGAGTCAGCAAATTCAGTAAGTTTTAAGGACGGGCGATGCACTAAGTCATTAATTCCTACTTCATACTTGTAGCCTGCTTCTTTCAGAAATTTCTGAAGTTGAACAGAACTACCTTTTTCTATGCTTTCAAAAAGTTCGAAAAGTTTTTCTCCAGAAGCAGGTATATCTACCGTATCATCTTTCCCGAAAAACACCCTGTAGCCGGGATCTAGTCGTACAAGTTTGTAATATTCGTCAACGCGTTTTCCAAAGAGGCCAAAATACCTTTCGAATACGTCGGGCATCCAATACCATGAAGGGCCCATGTCGAATTTGAAGCCTTCAGCCTCAAAACTACGAGCTCTACCTCCTGGCATATTATGCTTTTCAAGCACTGTTACATCATGACCTAAGGCGGCCAAATTGGTAGCAGCACTCAAGCCAGCAAAACCGGATCCTATGACGAATGATTTCTTCACGACTATCTAAAATCCTTTAAGGTATCCATTAATTTTTGTCTAGCGAGAAAAATTCTGGATTTAACAGTGCCTATAGGAAGATTTAACTCATCCGCAATCTCTTTGTACTTGAAGCCGGTGAAGTGCATTTCAAATGGAATTCTGTACTCGTCAGAAAGATTCGCTACCGCTTGTTTAGCTTCTTGATGTTGGTATTGAGAAACAGGTGTTGGTGTTTTGTTTCCGTCAGCAACATTAATGTAATAGAGGTCGGTAGTCTGATCAATAATCGTATTGGCTTTTACCTTTCTTCTATAGTTATTAATGAAAGTGTTTTTCATGATTGTATATAACCATGCTTTTAGATTGGTTTTTTCAGCAAACTTGTCTCTGTACTTAATTGCTTTAAGCATGGTATCCTGCAAAAGATCATGAGCATCTTCTTCATCTTTTGTAAGAGATAGAGCAAAATATTCAAGTGCTTGACGAAATCCTATTACTGCGTTGTTGAATTCTAAAGTTGACATCTTTTTCTATTTTGTTTAACAATATGATTTAAACGTTAAACAAATGTATATACATCTATTCTAATAAACCAAATATTTGTTTAACTATTTATTGAAATGCTTAAACAAAACTGAAAGCCTTGCTGCTGCTGGATTTCAGGAGACCTACTTCTTATATGGTCTAAAGAACTTTTGTTTTTTTAACAGCAAATAGCGTGTGCTAGAGCCAAATTTCGGCCTGAATTCGGCATCAAGTTTTTCGAGCTTAGAATGAACAAAAGCTTTAAGTACTTTTGTGCGGTGAACGAAAACATCCATCCAATACACGATAAGATCTTAAGCAGAGATCAGAAAGAGAGCTTATTAAATCAGAAATCTGTTTGCCTTTGGTTTACCGGCCTTTCAGGCTCGGGAAAATCAACTTTAGCTACGGAGCTTGAAAAGCGTCTTTATTCAAAAGGCGTGCTTACCCAAGTTCTTGATGGCGACAATATTCGCGATGGTTTAAACAGCAACTTGGGTTTTTCCGTAGAAGATAGAACTGAGAACATTCGAAGAATCGCTGAGTTAAACAAACTCTTCGTGAACTGCGGAATAGTAACCTTAAATTGTTTTGTGAGTCCGAGCGAAGCAATTCGAAAGCAAGCCAAAGAGATTGTTGGGGAGAAGGACTTTATTGAGATCTATGTAAATGCTCCCTTGGAAGTATGTGAAGAGAGAGATGTAAAAGGACTTTATGCGAAAGCTCGTTCTGGTCAAATAAAAAACTTCACAGGAATCGATGCTCCATTCGAAGCACCAGTAAATCCAGATTTAGAAATATTGACAGGCCAGCAGAGTTTAGCTGAGTCAACGGAAGCAGTCCTAAAATATCTCGAATCGAGGCTATGAACATTAACATGCTAATTAAGCCTTGTTTGATTTAAGAATGCATAACAACGAATACTTAAATTCGCTTCATGGCTAAAGCCGAAGAAAAATTCCAAAAAAAGCGCTTAAGATCTTCCTACTTTACGGTAGTTGTGAGTATCAGTTTGGTGCTTTTCATGCTCGGCCTGCAAGGACTTATTCTTTTACAAGCCCAGAAACTTTCAAACTACGTTAAAGAAAACATTGGTTTTACAGTCATACTCAAGGATGATGTAAAAGATGTTGAAGTGGCGCGCTTGCAGAAATCGCTGGACGCTTCGAGTTTTGTGAAGAGCACTGCATTTATTGACAAGGAAACTGCCGCTAAAGAATTAAAAGAAGACCTCGGAGAAGACTTTGTAGACTTCTTAGGATACAATCCCTTGCTATCTTCGATTGATGTTCATTTGGAAGCCTCCTATGCCAATGCCGATAGTTTATCATGGATTGAGGCTGACTTAATGCAAAACCCAAAAGTTAAAGAGGTCTTTTATCAGAAGAACCTAGTTGTGCTTGTCAATGAAAATATCAGAAAGATTAGCCTTGTGCTTATCGCCTTTTCTGTACTGCTACTAATCATAGCGATAGCCCTCATTAATAATAGTATTCGCTTGGCGATATATTCAAGAAGGCTATTGATAAGAAGTATGCAGCTCGTAGGGGCAACACAAGGGTTTATCCGAAGACCGTTTGTTTGGAGGGGAGTGCTTAATGGAATCTACGGGGCTATTATTGCCATTGGTTTTCTTTCCGCCATTATCTATTATGCCCAGCTTGAGTTTCCGGAATTAATTGAATTAGAAGACCAACAAATATTTTTATCCTTGTTTGGAATTGTACTTTTGTTGGGAATTTTGATCACCTGGATGAGCACAGGATTGGCAGTTCGAAAATATTTGAGGATAAAGTCTGATAAACTATACTAGGATGAGCGAAGAGAATAAAGAGTATTTACCCTTTCACCGTCAAAACTATTTGTTTCTAATAGTTGGGGTAGTATTAGTCGTATTAGGTTTTATAATGATGTCGGGTGGTGGAAATGAAAATCCGGAAGTATATTCTGATGAATTTTTCAGCCCAATGCGCCTCACCGTTGCTCCCTTGGTTATTCTTTCTGGTCTAGCTGTTGTTATGATCGGAATCTTCCGCAAAACGAAGTCCTAATTAGATATGAGTTGGTTTGAAGCCTTGGTACTTGGAATCATCCAAGGACTAACAGAGTTTCTTCCAGTAAGCAGTTCAGGGCACCTTGAGCTTGCAAAATCTATTTTCGGAGATAAGAGTCTCCCTTCTGAAAGTTTAATGTTTACCGTGGTAGTTCACGGTGCAACGGCATTAAGCACCATCGTTATTTTTCGACGTGAAACCCTCGAGATCTTGAAAGGCCTCTTGAGTTTTAAATGGAATGAAGAGCTCAGGTTCTCTTTAAAGATCGTTTTAAGCATGATCCCCGCAGCGACCGTAGGTTTGCTCTTCAATGATGAAATCGAAAGCCTGTTTAATGGACAAGTCTTGCTTGTTGGCTCTATGCTGCTTATCACAGGCTTGCTGCTCTTTTTGGCTGATAAAGCAAAGAACACCAAAAATGAAGTTTCCTATTCTAATTCCTTAGTCATAGGACTTGCTCAAGCCATTGCCATACTTCCTGGGATTTCAAGGTCAGGGGCAACCATTGCCACTTCGGTCCTCCTTGGAGTTGATAGAGAAAAAGCTGCAAGATTTTCATTCTTAATGGTTGTTCCGCTCATTCTTGGAAAAATGGCAAAAGATCTAAAGGATGGAAGTATGATAGCAGACCCAAGCAACGCCTTGGTTTTAGTCATTGCTTTTGTCGCTGCCTTCATTACGGGAATAATCGCTTGCAAGTGGATGATTTCCTTGGTGAAGAAAAGTCAACTTCGCTATTTCGCTTTTTATTGCTTCGCAGTTGGAATCCTAGCAATTTTCACGAGTCTTTATGTTTGATTTTGTTTCTGGTGAAACGATTTTAGTTGATAAGCCACTTCAGTGGACTTCTTTCGATGTGGTCAACAAACTTCGGAGTACCATTAAACGGAAGCTGAATATCAAGAAAATCAAAGTTGGGCATGCTGGCACCTTAGACCCGTTAGCATCGGGCTTGTTAATAGTTTGTACGGGAAAAAGAACGAAGACTATTGAAGAGCTCATGGCTCAAACCAAAGAATATACAGGCAGCATATTATTAGATCAAAGTAGAAGCTCATTAGATTTTGAAACAGAAATCGACAAACTTTTTGATGTTTCTGAGCTGAGTTGTGAGCGAATAGAAACACTCGCTGAATCATTTGTTGGAGAGCAAATGCAAAAGGCTCCTATGTTTTCGGCAAAGAGGGTTGATGGAAAAAAGCTTTACGACTATGCAAGAGAAGGGAAAGAGCTTACAGTAAAAGAACATCTTGTGAATATTCACGAATTTGAAATCACCTCTTGTAATCTTCCCCAGATTGATTTCCGCTTAAAATGCAGTAAGGGGACCTATGTTCGCTCACTGGCCAGAGATTTCGGAGCTCAACTTGGGGTAGGTGGAGTGCTTTCAAGTTTGCGTCGAACGGCAATAGGAGACTATAATATTCAGGATTCAAAAGCCTTAAATTCATTGCTCAAAGCAATAGAAGATGCTGAGTTCGAATAATTAATGTCTGTGGTCAAGCTCAGAATGTTTAAATTCGCGCCCTTGAACCCAAAAACTTTACAGCTATCAGTATAGGAAGAATGAAGCTTTCGGAATTTCGCTATGAATTACCTAAAGGTATGGTAGCGCAACATCCGACCGACCACCGTGATGAGTCTAGACTCTTGGTTTTGCATAAGGATACAGGAGAAATAGAACACAGAGATTTCAAAGATATCACTGAGTATTTTGACGAAGGAGACGTTATGGTCATGAATGACACTAAGGTTTTCCCTGCTCGTCTTTATGGAAATAAGGAAAAGACAGGCGCCAAAATTGAAGTGTTCCTTCTTCGTGAGTTGAATAAGGAAAGCCGTCTCTGGGATGTGTTGGTTGACCCTGCGAGAAAAATTAGAATAGGTAATAAGCTATACTTTGGTGAAGATGATTCACTTGTTGCAGAAGTAATCGACAACACAACCTCTCGAGGAAGAACCTTAAGATTCCTTTTTGATGGTCCGTACGAAGACTTTAGAAAAACGCTTTACGAACTTGGACATACTCCACTTCCAAAGTACATTGAACGTGAGGCTGAGCCGAACGACGAAGAGCGCTATCAAACAATCTATGCTCAGAAAGAAGGTGCTGTTGCAGCTCCTACTGCTGGATTGCATTTTAGTAGAGAACTTCTAAAGCGACTAGAAATTCAAGGTTTGGATTTTGCTACACTTACCTTGCACACAGGCTTAGGTACTTTCAGACCTGTAGAAGTGGAAGATCTAACAAAGCATAAAATGGATTCTGAGGAAGTGTTCATCAACGAGGATGCCGTTAAGACGGTGAACCGTGCGCTTGATGAAAAGAAAAGGGTGTGTGCTATCGGAACAACCGTAATGCGTGCTATGGAATCAGCGGTTACAACTCAAAAGCATTTGAAGCCATTTGAAGGATGGACCAACAAGTTTATTTTCCCTCCTTATGAGTTTGGAGTTGGAAATGCGATGATCACTAATTTCCACATGCCAGAGAGTACTTTACTCATGTTAGTGTGTGCTTTTGGTGGGTATGACAATGTGATGAAAGCTTATAAAGAGGCTATCAAAAAGAAGTATCGCTTCTATAGCTATGGTGATGCTATGCTGATCATCTAGCTTCAGAAAGATTAAGACATAAAAAAACCCGGGCTTTTCAGCTCGGGTTTTTTTGTGCTTTAGATTAAGCTTATTCTAAAATAAGCTTAATCATAGTTCCTTCTGATTCAACTAAGAAATACATTCCTGAGCTAAGATTCGACACATCTAATGATGTAGCATTTTCTTTAGCCATTAGGAAGTTTCCTAATACATCCATCACTCTGATATTGGCACTTCTGTTAAATCTAACTAAGTCGCCATTCACAGGGTTAGGGAACGCTCTGAAATCGTTTTGTGATCTGATTACTTCAATTGAAGCTGGACCAGGACCTGCAAGTGTTGTGAAGGCATAAGGCCCTTCCCAAGCACTATTTTTAGAGCTACACACCTGACGTACATAAAACTCATAATCCGTAGTGTCGCTCAATCCAGTTAATGAATAAGGACTTGCAATTCCGTTTACTTGCATTCCAGTACCTGGAGTGAATCCAGCAGTACCGTATTCAATATCAGCATTTGCTGCTCCCATCCAAACAAGGTCAGCGCTTGTTGAATCAATATTGCTGGTTCCAACGCCTGTTGGTACTAAACAAGTACTTGTATCGATATCAGTAGCGAACCTCGGGAAGATTTGATAACCTCCATTATAAGGGAAAGTCCCGTCAAACTGTCCACCTACACCGGTTAAGTCAAAGTTGCCTTTTGGAGCACTTGTCCATACGCTTAACACATCAGTGTCAGAATCAATTCTCATGGTAAGTGTATCATCTGCAACAGTTACAATGTCGATATTGAAACTACCAGAGGTTCTCCAGTCAGCAGTATCTGCTAATCGTACATTCTCTATTTTGATGTATTCTCCTTCAGTGCTTTCTTCCAACATAGTAACAACAGCTGGATCAATTAAAGCAACATTGGAATCAAGAACAACAACTGAGTCAACTCTAAATTGAGTAAGTCCGTTAAACTGAGATATAGTTCCATAAGCTGTGATCGAATCACCAACTGAGGACTGGTAAGAACCTTGATCAGCAAATTCAAATACTAGTAAACCACCAGTTGAATCATACATGTAGAAAGAGTAACCTGAGTTGCCGTCATAATCAATCGTGAACACAGTACCAGTTAATGCACAGTTAGATCCTAAAGAATCCAAAGATCCATCTTGGTCTACTGTAGTCATTTGACCAATGGTACGAGCATCTGGAGTATATGTTGAAGGCCAGCAGTTATTCGCTGCACCAGGAGATGTTCTGTATCCAGCATTGATATTTGTTTCTCTCCACCAGCTTCCTACAAGATTGTTATCGTCGTTTGCATCACAAAGAACGATAGAGTAACCAGCTCCGTCAGCTTGCCAATCCCATGGTGCACGATCGTCGTATAAAACATAGTCAACCGTATCTCCTAAGGTGTTCACCAATAAAATGTCTTCACCGCTATTACTCAGGCTTCCTCCGTCGAACTCAAGAGCTCCACTGTAACCAAATACGGAGTTCATAGCACTTGAATTTACAGCAAGAACAGCATAAGAACCTGAAGCCAAAGTTGCTCCAGCAGGGAAAGTATAATCTACTCCTTGGGTCAATTCCATTCCTCCCAGTTGAGCAGTTGTAGTTCCATTGTTATAGAATTCAATAAACTCTAAACTATCGTTGCTACTTCTGTCATTATACATGATTTCAGTAATCACAATCGCAGGAGTTGAAGAATTCCAGAGGAAGTTAAATGTATAGAATGAGTCAAGAGCAATTTGTCTTGCGCTCAAAATACTATTTGAAATCTGCAGGCTCGTATTAGCTCCGTTTGAAATAGGAGTACTTAAGTTAAGCGTTGCCATTGTTTGTGCAGTATTCAAAACTACAGAAGATAAGGTAACACCTCCATAGTTTCCAATATCAGTTGTTGTGGTAACATCCATGCTGTCAGAAAACACAACTTCGATTGTCGTACTTGAAGTAGGAGTTGCTGAAAGTACGCTAGGGTTTGCCAATGTATTCACATTGATAGGTCCAACCCAAGCAGAAGAACCAAGTCCACCTCCACAAGTGTCTTGCACATAAACATCATAAGAAGTACCTGCCATCAATCCAGTTAGATTGAAAGGAATAGCATTGATGTTTGAAATAATAGATCCTGACCCGATAGTGAAACCTGAACTTCCGTATTGAAGGTTCCATGCATTTGCACCACCAGTAGTCCATGTTAATAGAACGAATGTATCACCTACGAAAACTTGCTGAAAGTTAGTTGGAGCGTTACAAGTGTTGCTCTGTGTTGTAAAGCTAATTGGCCCTACCCAGGCACTGCTGAGGTTAGTACAAGAATCTTTTACATAAACTTGGTAAGTAGTATTTGGAGTTAAGCCGCTGATATTGTAGCTGGCAGTGCTAGTAGTATCTAACGTACCAGTACCTTGAGTAAATCCAGTTGCTCCGTATTCTATTTGATAAAATCCAGAACCTCCGCCAGTCCATGTAATAGTTGCACTGGTTGTGTCAATATTACTTGAAGCTAAGTTTGATGGAGCATCACAGCTTTCAGCGAGACGAATATTGTCCATTACAAATTCTTCATCACCTGATTCAACTCTAACCTTAATTCTAATAGACAAATAGCTTCCTGTTCCAGAAATTGCAGCAGAGAAATCTGTTAGTGTATCGTTAAGTGCCAATTCACCAGTTGCATCACCTCCGTCATAGTTCAGGTTTTTGTCAAAATATAAAGAACCGGTATTCGACTGATTTCCTGCTCCGGCAGAATCAGCGCAGAAGTACATCACCTTAGTGTAATTTCCACCATCAATTTTTACTTCAACAGAAACTGTATCACCGTTTCCGTTCGAGCCAAACCAGTTTAATGCTTTGTCATATTTTCCTGAAGTTGGATTTGCAGCAGCTGCCATCCAAATAGAAAGATTAGATCTTCCGGAAATATTGATAGAATCAATAGTAAATGTTACTTCACCATTAGAACTTGCCGACCCTGGATCTCCAGAGTTGATATCTTCAAAAGCGATGATATGAGTGCTGTCTGCACCTACAATAGTAAAGTCAGGCCCGTTAGATCTAGCATTAATTATAGCAACAGAATCATTAAGAACATAGTCCTCAAATCCGTCATCGAATAAATTGCTGATTGTCCAGCCAAGCGTATCCTCAAAAGATTCTTGAAAGAATACTTGTTGAGCATTTAAGCTACCAATTGTGACAATGGCAGCGAATATTAATAGAAGTTTTTTCATAATAGTTTTCGTCTAGTTTTCAAGCAACGAAATTAGAGTAAATATCTCTACGTATTGTTATGAATGCCTAAAGATTTAATTGCTGGGGGCAATCGTAAACACCAGTTTTTCAGATAGTGTAGCTCCGTTTGGCTCAAAGGCTTCAAAAACTGCAATGTATGGACCTGTTTTCGCCAAGCTGCCATCTTCTAAAAAGCCGTTCCAGGTTCTCGATGATTGTGATGCGATAGGCTCATTGTCTAACAACTTGATCAATTCGATTCCTTGATCAGTAAATATGGTAAGGCTAGCTGCGAATGCCTTATTTGCTTGCAGGTTAAAGTTAAAACGAATTGATTGAAATTGACCGTTTACGGATGGGATGAAAAGTTCAGGATCTACACTAAACATATCCTCTTGGCTGGCTCCTGAACTGGCAACTGAATTTTGCTTACCCGGACTTCCTTTTACAGCTTCTCCAAACTCAGGTCCTTCAGTAGCTGAAGTCCAGTTTCGCTCATCATTAGAAACTTGTAAGACTGAATACTTCTCGAGGGAGACTCCATTTACATCTTCTAGTAAGGGATGGTGGAATTCGTCGGTGTATGCAAAATGATCAATCGTATCGCCCTGGAGGTTCAATAGGTAAATGTCGGATTCATCATTATTTAAGGAGGGGAGCTGAAGGCTTTCGAATTGACCATCTGTATTAGGAATGCTCAAAGCAGAGTTTCCTTCAAAATTTGGATTGCGATACAATCGATAAACCTCAAGAGGTTCTTCTGTGAGAACTAAAAATCCAGAGCTGCTGTCTTGTGCCGTAAGCTCTTCTTTTGGGTAAATCAATGCAGGGTAATCAGAAGCCTTTACTTGATCTTTCCAAACTAGTTTTTCGTTGTCGAAGCTTGCGACTATTAATTCATCTAGTCTAAATGAGTTTTGACCGCTGACATATAGCTCTAAGAAATCAGCTCCGTCACTGTAAAAGGGATTGAACAGCACCTCGTTAATTAAGAGGCTAGTTTTTTCCAAGGGAACAGGCAGTCTAATTTTTGAATTTTCAAGTTTATTTCCAGCACAATCACTTATGTTTTCGTTATTTATAAACAAGATATTTTGCTCATTGCTTTGCGAGACATGAAGTAAATAGGCGCTGCTTAAATCCTCATTATACAGGGAAATTGAATCGACCTCTAAGTTAGAGCTAATCGAGTTCTCGTCTACAATCGAAAAATCGTTTGCAAGCTTTTCTATATTAAAAACGAACTCTGATACTTGTAAAAAGATGGTGCTGTCATCAATCCAAAAGCAATATTCAGCAAAAGGTATCGACTGATCAGGGTTGTCTTCAGCTACCGAATTCACCTCAGCAATAGTTGCACCTCTGGTATCGGTGCTTGCTGCCCAGTTATTTTGACCTTCACATGTATTATCGAGGTCTTTCATTTCTAGACTCCATCCGCCTTCCGATTTTGAGTCATCGCCATTTTCTTCAAACCATAGATCCTCATAATTCACAAAATGAATGAGTTCATCATTCTGATTCGTAAGCTTTAATTCGTCCCCAGTATTATTCAAACTCGGCCAAGAACTAACTCCCACAACCGTTCTGAATGGCTTTTCAAAAAGGCTTTCTGATCCACTTGGACAAAGCACCGCATAGGTCTTAGGTGCAATAACTCCTTCGTTCAAACTTCCTGAGTTGCTTGCATCAAGAAACTTTAGGGTAGAAAGATCGATAAGTAAATCGGATCGATTATAAATTTCAATAAACTCCTCATCTGGAAGATTTAAGTTGGACTCAGTAGGTATTGGATAAATCTCCGAAATGACAAGATCAAAAAGCGAAGCGGCCGCACCGATTCCGAAGTTCTGATATAAGCGACCAAAGGAGGTGCCGGCACAATCAGTAAGTTTATTTAAAGTGATTGAATAAACAAGTCCAGTGTCGATACCAGCAGGGAATTCTAGTTCTAAAAAATCGGTACCATAGCCAATTAGGCTTAAGCTGATGAGGTCTGGAACTTGTCCTTTGAGGGCATTAAAAAACGCAGAATCGATCAAGGAGGTGTCGATTGTATTGTCGAACTCAACTCTGAAACTTGAGCCATTAATAATTGTAACGGAGCTAATTTGAATAGGTGCTATCGTAGAGTTTGTGTCAAAAGCAGCGTTAAGCATTCCTGGTGTTCCGCCATCCAAACTCAAGGAGCCTTTCCAATTTGCAGCACCATCGCAAGGGCTGAAAGGATTTATTTTTTCGAGACTAAATCCACCTGCTTCTTGCGTTGAATCTTTGTACCAACTCAAACTATAAGTCAACTCGTCAATTACAGTCGCACTCGAATCTTCTAACTTGATCAGATCTCCAGTGTTGTTTAAAGAAGGAAGGCCAGATACGCTCAGTATAGTACCATAAGCTGAAAGAAGAGAAGAATCTGTTGGATCACACAGTATCAGATAAGTGTTGGACTCGAACCAATAATCATCTAGGCGGACGGTGCTACTTGCATCTGAAAACTCCCAGCTATTAAGGTTGATGAACTTGTTAGATCGATTATAGAGTTCAACATATTCCACCTCTGGTAGACTAACCGGAGGACTAGGGTCGGCCATGAATTCATTAATGATGATATCCTGAAAGCTTGCAGCCTCTGAAATCCTAACTTGGAAAGTACTACTTAAACTGCTTGAAACATTGCCAAAAAGGTCGGTTTGATTAATTGCGCTTAAGCTGTAAGATTGTCCATTCAAAAGGTCTGAAGAAAGCTTTAGACTAACAAATGAAGAGTCGTTGCCTAATGCTGCGCCCTGAACACTTGGGCCAGTTTGTAGGCCAAAATTCGATGCCAAGTTTGCAGGACCAGTAGCCAGTTTTTCAGAAAAGGAAACAATGATGGAGTCTAGGCTGATAGCATTAATAGCTACTATTTTTGGCTTGGAAGTATCGACGATATAGGCCCCAGCATAAATGTCGTCAAAGGAGAACAGCTTAGAACGTGTGCTAGTATAGTCGCATAAAATTCCGAAGTGTGAATTTTGTTTGTAGGTGGTGTCTTGTGCTACGCCTTCTGATATGAAGTTTTCATTTCCAGTAGGGTCACTCCATAATTCCCAATTTCCTTGACTATCTCTTCTAACTCTAACTCTAACGCTTACTGAAGATTGACTGATGAGTCCATTTTGCCCATCAATTAGGAGAGTGGCATTGGCAGTATTTTTCAGATTATCTTGTCTGAAGAGTGAAATTTCGTCTTTGGTGCCTCCAATTCTTACAAAATAACCGGTCAAGGAGTCACTTAAATCGGCGCTATCGCTAACCAAGTAGACAAAAGCTTGGTTGCTTGATGACGGATTGAAACCAAATTCTACGAGAAAATTCCATTCCGTGCTATCAATAAGCTGCAAGGGGGTGCTGAGATAAGACTCAAAAGTTCGTGCCTTGTCATCTAATTTTAATACTTCCGATTGCACACTGAAATTAGTATCCATTCCAGTCCAAGTAGGGTTGCTACTGAAATCCCCATCACTAAAATCATCATTCAACTGTGCCTGAATATCAAGACCGAAGAAGACAAAAATTAGAATTAAAAGCTTAGTTGAGACTTTCATTTGAGATGGTAAAATAATGCAGAATATTGCACAAATAGTCGATTTGAGAATAAGAATCTGTTATTTTGATGCTGAAGGTATTCGCCTCCTCCTAATTTTCCGTACTTTTCAGCCGCCTAAGAGCACACCAAACTATTTTGAAAAGAGCACGCATCTTCTTAATACTTAGCCTCAGTTTAACTTTTATGTTGGCTACTAGTTCTTGTAATTTTATTCAAGACGTGGAGTTGGTTGGTGTAAAGAAGGCTCAAGTGAAAAGGGTAACATCAAGATTCGTTGAATTAGATCTTTGGTTGTACATAGATAACCCCAATAGCTTCAAAATAGACATTACCAATACTGATTTGGAGGCGTATTTTGACACCTTGAAAATTGGAAAGGCGAGTTTGATGAAGTCGTTTGAGATACCTGCGGAGGCAAGCGGTGAATTCCATGTTCCAATCCATGCAGAATTCGATGAAGGTTTTGCCGGACAACTTGGGAGCTTTGTCAAGATTGCTTTATCGGGACCTATTACCATAAGAATTAAGGGTGATATCACAGGAAAGGCCCTTTTCCTTACCAAAACTATGGAGATCGATTTGGAGGAAAAAATTGATTTCTGATTCGGCTTTAGTTCAAGCTATATTTGCATTTCAGTATTTCCGATGAATTTCAAATTATTCCTTAGCGTTCCCCTTCTTCTTTTGTCACTTACGAAATGTGAAAGCGGATCAGAATCAAATACTTCTGAGATGAATAAACACGCCCATACAAACGCCTTAGCGGATGAGAGTAGTCCCTATCTCCTGCAGCATGCGCACAATCCGGTTAATTGGTATCCCTGGGGAGAAGAAGCATTGGCCAAAGCCAAAGCCGAAGACAAGCCTATCATCATAAGTATCGGCTATTCGGCGTGTCATTGGTGTCACGTAATGGAACGGGAGTCTTTTGAAGACACTGCTGTTGCTAGAATCATGAATGAGAATTTTGTTTGTATCAAAGTCGATCGTGAGGAACGACCTGATATTGACCAAGTATATATGGACGCAGTGCAACTCATGACAGGTAGAGGTGGATGGCCGCTAAACTGTATTGCAACTCCAGATGGAAAACCATTTTTTGGTGGAACCTACTTCCCTAAAGCTGATTGGATCAATGCGCTCACAAAACTTTCAGCGGAGTTTGCTAAGAACAAAGAAGAAATCTACGAATATGCAGATCGCCTAACTGAAGGAGTTAAGCAAGTTGAGCTAATTAGCCTTAATGATCGTGAACCAGCCTTTCAGAAAGCAGTGCTCGATGAAGGAATAAGCAAGTGGAAAGAGAATTTTGATCCACAATGGGGAGGTCCAAACAGAGCCCCGAAATTTCCAATACCTAACAATCTTGAGTTTTTGTTGCAGTATGCAAAGACCTACAATGATGCAGACTTAAAAGCTCATGTTGACCTAAGCCTTCAGCAAATGGCCTATGGAGGGATTTATGATCAATTAGGTGGTGGCTTTGCTCGGTATAGTACTGACAGTCAGTGGAAAGTGCCGCACTTTGAGAAGATGCTTTACGATAATGCACAACTCATCAGTCTTTATTCTAAAGCTTATCAGAGCGACAAAAAGGACTTATACAATGATGTGATTAAAGAAACTATTGCGTTCGTAGAACGCGAGTTATCAGATCCAAGTGGTGCTTTTTATTCGGCGCTTGATGCAGACAGCGAAGGAGAAGAGGGTAAGTTTTACGTTTGGAAAAAGGAAGAAGTACAAAATGCTCTGGGTGAAGATTTCAAAATATTTTCCGCCTTTTATAATGTGAATACCAAAGGCCATTGGGAAAATGGAAATTATATTTTGTTGAGGGATGCATCAAAAGCTGAATTGGCAAAAGATTTTGATTTGAGTGTTGAAGCACTCGATGATATTTTAACTAGATCCAAGATTAAACTAATGGATATCCGCTCTGAACGAGAGCGTCCTGGTTTGGAGGACAAGTCTCTTTGTAGCTGGAATGCTCTAAGTATTAAAGCATATGTTGATGCATACATGGCGCTAGGTGATAAGGCATATTTAGCTCAAGCCGAGAAGTCGGCAAATTTCGTTTTGAAAAAACAACGTCGCGACGATTACGGGCTTTATCATAACTGGAAAAACGGAAAGGCATCCATTAATGGATACCTAGAAGACTACTGTTTCATGATTGAAGCATTGATTTCTCTTTATCAGGCGAGTTTCAATATTGAGTACTTATATGAGGCCAGAACCTTAGCTGAGTATTCTATCAAACATTTCTTCAATAACAAAAACAAGATGTTCTACTTTACATCGTCTATAGACCCTGAGCTGTTGGCCAGAAAAGTGGAAATAACGGATAATGTAATTCCCGCTTCGAACTCATCAATGGCTAAAGGCCTGTTCTATTTGGGGCACTATTTGGAGAATGAAGATTTCTTGGGAATTTCGCAATCGATGTTGAATAACGTTTATGATAAAGTTTCCGATTATCCTTCGGGTTATTCTAATTGGATGAGCCTTTCGATGCATCATATAGAACCCTTCTATGAAATTGCAATATCGGGAGAAGACTGTCAGGCGAAGGCTCTTGGATTTGGACAAGCATATCTGCCAAATAAAATGTTGGTTGGTGATACAAAAGAGAGCCAACTTCCATTGCTTGAGTACAAATTCATCGATAAACAAACCACTATCTACGTGTGCGTAAATAAGGCCTGCCAGCTACCAGTTACAGAAGTGGCAGAGGCTTTGAAGCAGATTAAATAATGCACAAGCTGATTTTAAGTCTCGTTTTCTTCGCGTTTGCTTCTTTTTTGAACGCACAAATAATCGACAATTCGAAAGCAATCCTCATCGATGGTGAGAGTTTCTTTAGTTCTGAATTTCTTAAAAAGAATAAGATAAAGACTATTGTTGGAGAACTGGCAGTGAAAGAAGTGATGCAGCCAATCAGAACCAAAGGCCTCATAAATCTATACTCCTTTGACAAAGAAGGAAGGCTAGTGGAAAAGCTTAAGACCTTTAAGCTACGAGGTGGAAGAGTAGATACATCATCACAAACTTTTGCTTACAACGATCTTGATCAGCTGATTCAGCAAAGCAGTTTTGAAAGCAGCGGCTATAGTTCTCAAAAGTTTGAATACGACGACTCAGGAAGAGTAAAGTTGCAGCGCTATTATCGCGGAGAGAATTTAAGCCCTTTTGGTTATCAACTAGAAAAAGGGAAAACCATGAACTTAAAGGAAGAATCTTTCTCCTATGAGCAAATCGATAGCTTGACCCTGAAGAAAATCTATTACAATTCAAATGGGGCAGCATACAAGGAAGGGATTATTCGACTAATGCCTAATGGAATGAAGCAATCTGAAAAGCTTCGCTTTTATGCAATAGAAAGAAACTCTGAGGTCAACTTCCTATACGATGAATACGGCCGACTAGAAGAGGTAAATAAGCGATCTAGAATCTATAAGTCGGAATCAAGTACTATTCGATTTACTTATGATGAATATGATAATGTGATTTCTGAGCTCCGAATTAAGAATGGGGCAACCGTATTTACCAGAGAGTTTCTCTATGATGTCTCTACTTTTCTATTAAAGGCAGAGCTGACCAAGAATGAAGAAAACAACACGATTAATATTATTAAGTATCGCTACACTTATTACTAGATAAGTTTCTTGGGCTTCAAAGCGATGAATTCTTTTAAATAATAAGGTTCAAAATAAGCGCTGTCTTCAAATTCAGCGTTTCGAAACTTCTCATATGCTAGTTGGCTCATGTACTTAGTCGAAGGGTAAACATCATCGAGAAAGATTGCATTTTTTGACTTGCAGCTAGCTTTGAACTTATGAGATCCATCACCGCAAAAAACTATCCTTGATGTCTTTAGTTCGGTTTCAAAACTTTGCTCATCTAGGATTTTAGCTTCAATTGGGTTTAAGCGTTTCAGTTCTGAATCATAACCACAGGTGTACACTTCCATTCGCCTTGCATCAATCATAGGAACAATTTGGTCGAATTTCTCACCAGCATCCATTGCTGCTTTGGCGATAACTTGAAGCGACTCCAATGATATGAGTGGAATATTTTGACCGTATGCAATTCCTTTTGCAAGCGAAACACCAATGCGTAGACCGGTATATGAGCCCGGACCCTTTCCAACGGCGACTGCCTCTAATTCTGAGGGTGCAACATTGTTCCTTTCTAGTATTTCTTGAACGAAACTGGCCATATGCTCAGAATGAGTATAGCCTTCATTCTTTTCTAAAAGATCAATGAGTTTTCCATCTTCTGCCAGTCCGACAGAGCAATTGGTGGTAGAGGATTCGAGAAGAAGGAGTTTAGCCATTATTCACCTTCAGCCTCAGAAAAGAAGTCTTCCTTTTCAACAACCTCAATAGATTTACCTTCTTTCAATCTGCTGGAAATTGCCGAGTAGGGACCGCTAATGATCTCTGATTCCAGAGTGATTCCACTTTTTACCTCGATAAATTCTTTGTCTTGAATTCCACTTGAGATAAAGAGCAATTTTGCCTTTTTGCCATCCGCCATAAATACACATTCCCTCATTTTGTCACCATCTTTTATGCTGGTGTCTTCTCTAAGAGTAACCGATTGAATTGGGATTTTGATCACCTCATCAACCCTCGCAGTGTTGATATTTACAACAGCGCTCATACCTGGCCTGAAAGGGGATAGATGTTCTTTTCCTTTTACAACGAGGTCATCATAGGAACTTGAAAGTATTCTGATTTTCACGTCAAAGGTTGTAACCTGGTCTGTTGACATGCCATTCATTGCACTATTGTTGGATGAGTTGGCTATTTCTGTAACGACCCCTTTAAATTGACGATCTAAAAAGGCATCAACTTCAATGTCTGCTGTGTCGCCAACGTTAACTCTGATGATGTCATTTTCGTTCACTTCTACATTCACTTCCATTGCGCTTAAGTCGGCAATTCTCATCACTTCTGTTCCAGCCATCTGTGCTGTACCAACTACTCGTTCTCCTGGTTCTACATCTCTCATCGAAACTGTACCATCCATTGGAGAGCGAATTACGGTTCTAATCAGGTTATTGTTTGCCTCCTTTAAGGCAGCCTGAGACGATTGAACATTAAATTCTGCAGCGCTTACGCTTTGTGCACCTGCGTCGAGTTCTGCCTTTGCAACTTCATATGCAGAAAGAGCGCCATCGAATTCAGCTTCTGATATGGCCTTTTGGTCCCAAAGTTTCTTGTTTCTTTTAAAGCTTGCCTCTGCATTAATCATTCTTGCCTTGGCTTGAGATTCCCTTGCTCTGGCATTCGCAAGGTTTGCTCTTGAAGAATTAAGGGCAGCTTTTACTCTATCTCTTGCCGACTCAAGGAGGTCAGGGTTGATTCTAATAAGAATATCCCCTTGCTTTACTTGTTCTCCTTCGTTCACAAAAACTTCGATAACCTCTCCAGCAACCTCTGGGCTGATGCTAACCTCTACCTCTGGCTGAATTTTACCATTCGATGAAACAATCTCTTTGATGCTTCCTTTTTCAGGAAGCACTGTGTATACTTCTGTCCCTTTTTTACCGAACTTTTTTCGGAGCCCCACGGCAACTACAAGCAGCACTAATACTGATACACCAAGGATTATCTTATTTCTTTTTGATTTGAACATAATTACTTGAGTGTGATTGGTTTTCCTTGATAGAAGTCAAGAATTTTTGATTTAAAAATGAAGTCGTATTTCGCCTGAAGCACATTCGATTCGGCCTGACTCAAACTTACCTTAGCGTTGTTGTAGTTTACTGAATTAATCATTCCTACATTGAAACGCTGCTCCATGTATTTGAAAGATTCAGCGAGTGATTCCTTAGCTTTTTGTGAAGCCCTATATTGTTTCAAGGCGGCGCGAGCGTCGGCATATGCCCTTTGAATGTCTTGGTTAATTTGGTTTTTTGCGATTTCAACATTGTTTTCTGAAATTTCCCTGGAGATTTTTGCTTGACTGATGCTTGTATTAGCCTGGAAGCCATTGAAAATCGGAATGCTTAACGTAATACCAAGGGATTGATTGAAGTTTTCGCTTAACTGATCTCCGAACGACATCGTATTGGGAAAAGTGAAATTCGGTTGAAAAACACCTTCACCACTTTCGGTGGTTCCAATAAGGCGCTGCCCATCGAGAATAGGATTGTTAAAGTCACTTCTCAATCCAGAATAACCACTTCCAATATTCCCATTAAGCGATAGATTAGGATAACGTAAGGCTTTTGAAGCAGCTAAGCTTTTGTCGGCCCCGATCATTCTGCTTTCTGCACTTTTTATTTGCGGCATTACGCGCAAAGCTTGATCGTAAATTTGTCCAGGAGTAGATGCTATGCTAATGTTCTTTGAAAGTTTCAAGTTTGGCTTTATTACCCTCAAGTTTGGAATAGAATCAAGCTGGATAAACTGTTTTAGAGAAAGATAAGCGAGGTTAACTTGGTTTTCAGCATTCACAACATTAAGCTCTTCCGTTGCCTGCTGAGCTTGAATAGTTAGAAGATCAGATTTTGGAATACTCCCAGCGTCGAATAAGGTTTTATTTCTGTTGACTTGTTTCTTGGTAAGCTGCAGTTGATTATTGGCGTTGTATAATAACTCTTCCGCAAAAAGTACACTCAAGTATGCATTCGCCACAGCAAGGCTTATATCGTTCCTGCTTTGATCCAAATCGTATCGACTTGCCTCTAAAGCAAGTTGAGAGCTTTTCGCATTGTTCACATTACGCATCCCGTTGAACAAAGTCATGTTGGCTCTCAAGCCAAACTGATTTGATCTAACTGTTGTGGTTGCGAACTGGTTTGTAAAGGGGTCAATGGTTTGACCGAAATTGAAGGTGTTGGTGCCGAAGGCATTTAGTGTTGGATAGTATGCACCGCGTGCCGATTTTAGATTTTCTTCTGAAAGTTCTGTTTGAAGAACTGATTGTCTGATTTGAAGGTTGTGTGATAAAGCGTGTTCAATACATTGCTCTAAGGACCAATATACTTGTGAAGAGGCTCCAAAAGTGCAGATGCTGAACAGAAAAGCGATTAAAATTCTCATTAGAAACAAATGTAGAACATCTCTTGTGTGCTGAGATGAATTCTAGCTAGGTGGAGGATGTATAAAGTGATTGGCTAAGTTTCTTGATGAGAGGTAAAAACCCAAGCTGTCAAGGTCTTGACAATTTCAAAAAGGGAAATGTGCTTCTTTCGTACCATGAAGTATTACCTCTATATAACCGATGCCTGCCAAGAATGTGAGGAAGCCTTTAGTTATGTTAAAGAGAATCAACTAAACATTGAGGTGGTAAATCGCGACAGAAAAGACCGGCCGCATCAGGCTTTTGTTTTTCCTGCCTTGTTTTGCGATGATCGCTTGATTAGCTATGGTTTTGAGGCTTTGGTCAAACACTTCTCAAAGCAGCTATCAACCCAAAGCTGAGCTCAGTATAAGTTTCTAAAGCATAGTTCCAAATAGTTGCTTTAGTCTTACCTTCGCGCCATGGAATATCACCAATTGCTGCAAAGTGCAATCAAGGCTGTTTTAGAGGCTTCAGACGAAATTCTGAAAGTTTATGAAGGGGCCATTGATGTAGATTTAAAAGATGATAAATCTCCGCTCACTGAAGCAGATCGACGTGCACATGTGGCCATAGAGAATGAGTTAAAAGCTAGCGGAATTCCTATTTTAAGCGAAGAAGGAAAAAACATTGCCTTCGAAGAACGAAAAAATTGGGAAGCGTTTTGGTTGGTGGATCCACTGGATGGTACCAAAGAATTTATCAAGAGAAATGGAGAATTTACAGTGAACATCGCTTTAATCGAAGAAGGATATCCCTCCATGGGAATAATCTTCGTTCCTGTAACGAAGAGCTTATATTTCGGCGGGTCCGCTTTAGACGCTTCGTACAAAGTTTCTGATATGATGAGCGGGGAATTCGATGTAGAGGAGCTTTTGAAAGAGGCAGATGAGCTACCTTTGATGCAATCTGAAAAAGGCCTAGTAAAGCTTGTTGGTAGTAGATCACATATGAGTTCTGAAACCTTAGATTTTGTTGAAGAGATACGAGAGACTGGCAGAGAGGTGGAGCTCGTATCAATGGGTTCGTCCTTGAAAATATGCTTGGTTGCAGAAGGAAGTGCGGATGTTTATCCGAGATTTGCTCCTACCATGGAGTGGGACACTGGAGCAGGACAAGCTATTGCGGAAGGTGTAGGCAAAGAGTTTATTGATTGGTCAAGCCAAGAAAGAAAAACATACAACAATGAGAACCTTTTGAATAATTGGTTTCTTGTAAAAGGAGATTATGAGTAAAACAGCACTTATTACAGGTATAACAGGCCAAGATGGAGCTTATTTGGCAGAGTTTCTTTTGAAAAAAGGATATACTGTTCATGGGGTGAAAAGAAGATCATCCATGTTCAATACTGATCGTATAGACCACCTCTACCAAGACCAGCATGAAAAGGATGTAAAGCTGTTTCTTCACTACGGAGACCTCACAGATAGCACTAATTTGATCAGAATTATTCAGGAGACTCAGCCGGATGAGATTTACAATCTAGCAGCGCAATCACACGTCAAGGTTTCTTTTGAAACACCTGAGTATACTGCTAATTCAGATGCTTTAGGTACCCTGCGCTTGTTGGAGGCAATTCGCATCTTGAACCTAAGCGACAAGGTGAAATTCTATCAAGCTTCTACTTCTGAACTTTATGGATTAGTTCAAGAAGTTCCTCAAAAAGAAACAACACCCTTTTATCCTAGGAGTCCATACGGAGTTGCTAAGCTGTATGCATATTGGATTACAAAGAACTATAGAGAAGCCTACGGAATGTTCGCCTGTAACGGCATTTTGTTTAATCATGAAAGCCCAATTAGAGGGGAGACTTTTGTGACAAGAAAAATAACAAGAGCTGTTGCTCGAATTCACTTAGGACTTCAGAACAAACTCTTTATCGGGAACCTTGATGCAGAAAGAGATTGGGGACACGCCAAAGACTACATCGAAGGGATGTGGCTGATGTTACAGACTGAGAAAGCGGAAGATTTTGTGTTGGCTACGGGGGTTAAACATTCGGTGCGACAATTCTGTGAGTATGCTTTCGATGAGGTAAACATCGAGCTCGAATGGAAAGGAGAAGGAGTTGATGAAAAAGGAATCAACAATGCTACTGGCGAGGTGCTCGTTGAGGTAGACAAGCGTTATTTCCGCCCTGCAGAAGTTGAACTACTTGTAGGGGATGCTTCGAAAGCTAATAATGAACTTGGCTGGATTCCAAAATACAGCTTTGCGGAGCTCGTGAAAGAAATGGTCCAATCTGACATTAAAGTATTTGAACGTGATCAATACCTTAAAAAAGGCGGTCATGATGTTCTTAACTACCATGAATAATGGATAAGCAGGCGAAAATATACGTTGCAGGCTATCGTGGAATGGTAGGCTCTGCCATCGTTCGAGAGCTTAAAAGCAAAGGCTATGGAAACCTCATATACCGCAGTTCTTCAGAATTAGATTTAAAAAACCAGGCCCAGGTTACTGCTTTCTTCGAAGAAGAGAAACCTGAATATGTTTTTCTAGCGGCTGCTAAGGTTGGAGGTATTCAAGCAAATAATATTTATCGTGCTGAGTTTTTGTACGATAACCTGATGATCGAATCAAATGTGATTCACCAAGCCTACAAAAGTGGAGTTAAGAAACTCTTATTCTTAGGCTCGTCATGTATTTACCCAAAGTTGGCACAACAACCATTAAAAGAAGATTATTTATTGTCTGGTCTTCTTGAGCCGACGAATGAGCCATATGCGATTGCAAAAATTGCTGGAATCAAGCTATGTGAAGCATATAGAGATCAATATGGTGCGAATTTTATTTCAGCCATGCCAACCAACTTATATGGCCCTAATGACAATTACGATCTTCAGAACTCGCACGTATTGCCAGCTTTGATGAGAAAGTTTCATACTGCCAAAATTCAAGATGAAGCTCAAGTTGAAGTCTGGGGTAGTGGCACTCCAAAACGTGAATTTCTTCATGTAAATGACCTTGCCGAAGCTTGTGTGTTTCTAATGGAGGAATATGACGAGAAGCCATTTGTCAATATAGGAACCGGAGAAGATGTAAGCATAAAAGAGCTAGCTGAAACCATCAAAGAGGTGGTGGGCTTCGAAGGCGAATTGGTATGGGATGCATCAAAACCAGATGGAACACCAAGAAAGCTGATGGATGTTGGAAGAATTCATGACTTGGGTTGGAGTCATAAAATAGGCCTGAAAGAAGGCATCGAAATGGTTTATCAGGATGTCAAAGAAATGGACTTTGCAATGTGATGAAAAAGCTCATCACTTCTTTGCTCTTTTTCCTATTCCTTGCCGGAAGCAACTTTTCTCAAGAGTTTGTACTCCCTTTAAATAACCAGTTCAGTAAAGAGGAGGCACTCCTAAACATCCCAGACTACGTTCATACATCTGTAAGACCAATTCGGACCGAGGTTTTGTACAGCTTGAAGGTGCGAGAAGCTTGGGATGAACCAGAGCGAAAGAAAAGCTGGTTGATGAGAAAATTGAAACAAGAATCGCTGATTAAAGTCGATAGTGGTGATTTCAAATTGCGCATTGACCCTCTTTATGATTTCTATTTTGCAGATATTGAAAACGCTAGTGGGGATGGTGTTTTAACGAATGGGCGTGGAGTATTAGTGCGAGGTGCAATAGGAGCGAAGTTTACTTACTATTCTTCTTTTATGGAAAATCAAAGCTACTTTCCAGAGTATCTTGATAGTTACGTTGATTATGCCGGAATGGTCCCGGGCAGTGGTAGAACTAAACCCTTCAAAAAAACAGGATACGATTATGCCATGGCGTCTGGCTTTTTGAGCTATACCCCATTCAAAAATCTTCATTTCATGGCTGGCCACTTTAAGCAGTTTATTGGTGAGGGATATCGCTCTTTATTACTTTCCGATAATGCTTTTAATTATCCATTTCTAAGAGCTAGCTATAACTTTTGGAAGCATAAGTTGGAGTATACATACTCAATCGCTTCTTTGAGACAACTTGAAAGATTACCTGCTACCAACTCCACTGAGCCACAGTTGATTAGAAAATGGATGAGCTATAACTACTTGACATTTAAGCCTAACAAGTTTATCGAATTAGGAGTGTTTGAATCCTTCATTTGGCAGCGCTGGGATAGCACGGGGACCAAGGCTGTGCAAACAACAGCATTACTTCCTGTTCTGGGTTTGAATACAGCATCATATGGCTTAAACGCAGGTAGAAACAATGGTTTGATTGGTTTCAACTTAAAAGTGAATCCAATAAAAGGAATAACAGCCTACAGTCAATATGTAAAAGGAAATTTTTCCAAAGAGGACGCTTTTCAATTGGGTTTGAAAGTTTACAATCTGGGCTTAAAAAACCTGAACGCCAGACTTGAATACAATACTGTTTCAGGATCTATGTACACCGGAAGAAATAGGTTCCTTTCTTATGGTCATTACGGACAATCTTTAACTCACATTCAAGGAAGAGATTTTGATGAGCTGTATTTTGAATTGAACTATAAGATAAAAGACTTTTTCGTGAGAGCCCAAGTCTCAAGCTACAATGTTCAAAGAGATAGTTTAGCTTGGCAGAGTCAAGATTTAAGCTCAATGTATCGAAACCCAGTAATCAACGAACAGGTGAGTTTTCAGGATTTTCAGCTTGGATATCTTATCAACCCTAGCTACAACTTGAATATTGCACTCGGATATCGCAAGCGAATGGGTGAGCATGATGACTTTGGCGAAAATAGCTGGTTATACCTCGTATTGAGGACCTCTTTAAATAGGCAATACTTTGATTTTTGATACTTTTGACTTTCAATTAAAGGGATGATAGAACTATTACTTGCTTTTCTGACTTCCTTTAGTGTGGTAGTGCTAGCTACACCCGCTCTAATAAAGGTTTCCTATTTGAAGCGACTCGTTGATGAGCCAGATGAGAGTCGCAAAATTCACCAAAGACGAATCCCGACTATAGGAGGGATTATGATTTTCGCGGGAACTTTGTTCTCATACATGCTTTGGTATCCTTTCAATGAGATTGTGGATTTCAAGTATATCTGTGCTTCCATGCTTATTCTATTCTTCATTGGGGTAAAGGATGATATCATCGGAACGGCACCAATGAAAAAACTGGTTGGGCATTTGGCGGTGGCCTTTATTTTGGTTTTCATGGCTGAAATGAGAATAACCAGCATGTATGGTTTGTTGGGAATTGAAGAGCTCCCTGAAGCTGCGAGCATTTTTCTTTCTGTATTTACCTATATCGTTATTGTAAATGCTTTCAACCTCATTGATGGAGTTGATGGTTTAGCTGCTGGAATTGGAACGATCTCTTGTCTGGCTTTTGCAGCCTGGTTTTACTTGGCTGGAGGAATCGATGATGCGGTATTGGCAGTTAGTTTGGCTGGTTCTTTAATCGCATTTTTAATTTTCAACTTTTCTCCAGCGAAGATTTTCATGGGAGATTCGGGCTCGCTAGTCATTGGTTTAGTTGCTTCAGTGTTAAGTATAAAACTCATTGAATTCGATTTGGGATTGCTTCCAGATCCAGTGGTATTTATTTCAAAACCTATATACGCAATGGCAGCGATAGCTTACCCTTTAATGGATACACTTAGGATTACGGTATATAGAATCCTCAGCGGGAAATCACCATTTGCGGCTGATAGGAATCACTTGCATCACAGATTAATGGATCTTGGTTTAAGCCATAAAGGAGTTGCCATCAGCATCTATTTATACAGTATTATCTGCATCTTGATGGCCGTTTTCTTGCCTTTCGACGGGAATATCAATTTCATTTTCATCTTGGTATTTTCAGCTATTTCAGCATTCACTCCTTCAATATTTTACAGAATTAAAAACCGCAAATGAGTCGGTTTCTGATATGCTTAATCTTTGTGTGCATCTTAAACGTTGCAACGAAAGCCCAAACGGGTTATTTGTCGGTTAATAAGATCGATTACCAAAAGCATTTAACTGATATCTACTCGCTCAATTCTGAAGTTCATTCATCAATCAAACCATACAAGCTTTCCGATTTAAAATTTCCAGAATCTGAGTCGAAACTGAGCTATTGGCAGAATAGAGAAGCAATGGTCTACCCCATATCAGGCTTGAGCATGGGGCTTGATGGAAACGCTATAAATAGAGGTATTTATCATGCAGATCTAGGGATAGGCTTTAGAAAACAATTCGGGAAACGATGGTATGCAGAAGCACTTGGGTTCAAGTCTTGGGATCGTTACCCTGAATACCTAGATGGTCGAGTTCAAAATGAAGGAGTGATCATTTCTGGTGGACTAGCGCATGCCAATGGAAGTCCGTATGATTCAGAAAATTTTAGAGGCCAAATCGCATTTGACGCCAATGATTATGTGAATTTGAGCATAGCCTATGACCGCAATTTTATTGGAGATGGCTATCGTTCGATAATTCTATCAGATTATGCTAACAATTATTTGCATTCGAAATTGAGTGTAGATATCTGGAAAATGAAGTATGTGCATATCCTAGCTCAATTGAAGGACGTAGATCAGGATAACAGTCCTAGCTTCTTTGGAAATGAGAACAAGTACAGCTCGATGCATTATTTGAGCTGGAAGATTTCAAAACGAATCAACTTGTCATTTTTTGAATCTGTTGTTTGGAGAGGACAAGATACTTTGTTAAGTCGCGGCCTCGATGTCAATTACTTGAACCCTCTTATCTTTTTCAGACCTGTGGAATATGCAAGTGGCTCCACCGACAACTCCATCATTGCAGGGAATGCAAATTTCTTAATCGCCAAAGGTTTGAATCTTTATGGCCAATTTTTGTTGGATGAGTTCCTGCTTTCTGAAATCCTCTCCGACCAGCAATGGTGGGCAAATAAATATGCAATTCAAGGAGGCTTAAGGTATTCAAACGCCTTTGGCTTAAAAGGACTCAGCTTACTTGCCGAGTATAACTACATAAGGCCATTTACCTACACCCATAAAACCAGTTTGGAAAACTACGGCCACTATAACCAAGCACTTGCGCATCCTATGGGCGCTAACTTACAAGAAGCTATTTTTCAAGCGTCCTATGCCAAGAACGATTGGTATTTTGAATTCCTCCTACAGAACATTGCTTTTGGAAGAGATACTGGGAGTTTTGCCTACGGAGGTGATGTCTTCAGATCCTATGAAGATAGAGAAGGAACTTATGGCCATGCGATGACCCAAGGTTTAAGAACTGATCTGATTTCAGTTGGATTGCAAGCTTCCTATCTACTAATTCCTGCATCAAATCTGCGACTTGAGTTCGGCCTGTGGGCGCGACAACAAGAAGATGCTTTTATAAGTGATCGTTCTGTTCAAGTTTGGTTCGGACTTAGAAACAATCTGTCTAACGTTTTCAGGGCACTTTAGCGCAGTACAAATTTCCTTACTGCATCCATCTTTATAAAGGCAAACAGTAATATGGTAAATGCCCACAAGGAGGATCCACCGTAGCTGAAAAAGGGTAGTGGTATTCCAATTACTGGCGCCAAGCCAATGGTCATTCCAATGTTTATTGCAAAATGAATGAAGAAAATGGAGATCACACAATAGCCATAAATACGTGCAAAAGAGGAGCGCTGGCGCTCAGCCAGAAAAATCAAGCGAAGTAGGAAAATGATGTAGAGCACGATGAATATGAAACTCCCAATGAAACCCCATTCTTCACCAATAGTACAGAAGATGAAATCGGTGTTTTGCTCAGGGACAAAGTCATATTTTGTTTGAGTTCCATCAAGAAAACCCTTACCAAGAAAGCCACCTGAACCGATGGCTATTTTACTTTGGTAAACGTTATAACCTGCCCCGGTAGGATCGGATTTTATCCCAAGCAGCTCATTGATTCGGTCTTGTTGGTGCGGACTTAATACATCGTTAAAAACATACTCCACACTGAATAGGTAAGCTCCAATTAGAGCCACAATTAGTGGCAGCAGCCATTTTAATTCTTTGATTTTTCTAAACACATAGAAAATGGCTCCTGCAATCAGTGCAATCACAACTAAAATTGATTGAATGCCATTGAGAGAGAACCAGAAGCCCAATGGAATTTCAGCATCTTTTAGGAGTAAGGCCAATATGAAGAGTACAGCGGCAAAGAGTCCAGAGAGTAAAATATTTCCTGAAAGCCCTTCGCGATATAACACAAAAATAAGGGAGGCGAAAACCAAAGTTGAGCCCATATCTGGTTGCAGAACGATGAGAATTGCCGGCAAGGCAATGATCATAAAGGCCAAGGATCTGGTTTTGAAACCACGAAAGCTTCCACCCAGATTACTCAGGTATACGGCTAAGCCAAGCGAGGTGCCGAATTTTGCAAATTCAGAGGGTTGAAGGCTGATTGGACCAAGGACGTACCAAGATTGAGCTCCTTTAATTTCTTTACCAAAAATCAGCACCCCGGCTAAAAGAAGCATGCTAAAAATGAAGGTTGGATAAGCAAAAAATCGGTAGAAGTGGAAGTCGAGCATTAGCATCACCCATCCAAGAAATATGGCAGTGAGTATCCAAATTAGCTGTTTTCCGTAGGCTTGGCTGAAATCAAAAAGAAAACTGTGTTCTTCAGAATAACTGGCAGCATAGATGTTTAGCCATCCCATAAACACGAAGGCTAAAAAGAGGGAGATAAGGACCCAGTCGATATCTTTCCATAAACCTGTTCTACCGCTTCTCATAGATATCCATGAATTCTGCGTCCAGAATTCGCTTTTCTTTTAAGCTGTCGCTAATGCTTCCATGCAAGTATTTCTCGATCATTAAGTTGCTTATTGGCGCTGCCCATGTGCCACCAAAGTCCGAATACTCCACATAGACAGCCATCGCAATTTTCGCTTGATCTCTAGGGGCAAAGCTTATAAATACGGAGTGATCAGGATTGGGATCGTTTTGAACAGTTCCAGTTTTACCACAAATGATAATGCTGTCATGTTTGGCTCTTCTTGCGGTTCCTCCAGTTTCGTTTACCACCTTATACATTGCTTCAATAACGGGTTCAAAGTGTTCAGGACTTATCCCAGTATTATTTCTTGTCCAAGATGTTTCGTTCTTTAGAAAGTGAGGGCTAATGAAGTAGCCTTTGTTGGCAATAGTTGCAGCAAAATTTGCCATCTGAATTGGAACAACTCCAAGCTCGCCTTCTCCAATACTGTTAGAATAGATGGTAGAAAAAGCCCAGCGATTATCACCGTACCAGCGATCGTAAAAAGCAACATTAGGCACCATTCCAGGTAATAAGCCAGGAAGGTCTGTTTCTAGCTTGATGCCCAATCCAAAGTTTTGGATGCGCTCACTCCACGTTTTAAGGCCTAACTCGCTGTCCTTAAATATGTTCTTTTTCTGTCCTCTTTGGATCAGACGTTTATATACCTGATAAAAGTACGGGTTACATGAATGTTGAATAGCTTCAACAAGTTTATCATTGCTATGGTTTCCATGACAACCAATAATACCACGATTACAGCGAAATCTTGTGTTCACATCAATCACCCCTTCCTCAAGCGCCACAAGCGATTGAGCTAGTTTGAAGATTGAACCTGGACGATATTGAGCATTGATTGCTCTGTTAAATAGGGGAGTGGTGGAGTCATTTACAGCAAGGTATTTATAGTTTGCGTTTCGCTGTCGGCCAACCAAAAGGTTCGGGTCGTAACCCGGGCTGCTCACCATGCAAAGAATTTCACCACTAGATGGCTCGATGGCTACGATACTTCCCCGCTTGTTTTGCATAAGGAGTTCACCATAGGATTGTAATTCTTTATCAATGCCCGTGTAGAGATTGGTGCCAGGAATTGCGAGCGTGTCGTATTTACCTTCAGCGTAACTTCCCTTGATGGCATTGTGCACATCAACCATTAGTATTTTCTGTCCCCTTACTCCTCGAAGCAGTTCCTCATAAAAGCGCTCCAAGCCGCTTGCTCCGATATAATCTCCAGCCCGGTAATAAGGATCCTTATCAATGATTCGTTGATTTACTTCAGAAACATAGCCAAGAACATGAGCAGCAGCCTTGCCCGGATACTTTCTTAAGGTTCTTTTTTGACCAAAGAAACCGGGGAATTTATGCAGTTGTTCCGATATTTCAGACCATTCTTCAGCGGAGATTTGCTTCTCAAATATGCTGGCCTTATACCTGCTATACTTTCTTGCTTTATTGATTTTGAGTTTGATTTCCTCTTGCTCTAGACCGAGAAGTTGAGAAAACTGAATTGTGTCAAAAGCCTCTAGGTCCCTTGGAATAAACATTAAGTCGTAAGCTGCCTCGTTATAAACTAGGAGTTCTTCATTCCGATCGTAAATAAGGCCTCGGATCGGGTAATCCGTTACATAGCGCAAAGCTTGGTTCTTTGCACTGAGCTTAAATTCTTCATTGAGTACTTGGATATAAAATAAGCGGGCGAGGAACACTATCCCAATTACCAAGAAGATGGCAGCCAGAATGTATTTTCTGTTTTCATAATTATTCATGATTTACTCTGGCGGTAGTAAAAGAGAAATTGAAACAGAATCATCAGCGCTAAACTCAATGCAACGCTCAAAATGGTGCGTCCAAGTGTGGCTCCCAATTCGCTAAACCTGAACACTTCAAGCAGAAATAGGAACAGATGATGCACAAAGGTTAGAATGGCCGCATAGGAAACGAACCAAATAAAGCCCATGTCATTTAAGCCTGGAACTGCACCAAATTCGAATCCCTCACGGGGAGACATATACCTTAAAGTGAAGTGTCGTGTGAATGCTAAAAAGATTGCCGCAGAGGTATGCAAGCCTGGAGAGCCAGAAAGCATGTCGATGCATAATCCCATACCTGCTGCAATGAACAGAACGAAGGTTTTCTTTGTGTCGACAGGAAGGCAAATGATGAATAGCACATATAAAAAGGCATTGATTGAACCCAAAAAGTCGATGCGATTTAAGATGAGCACCTGCAGGAGCAAATAGGCAATAAACGCCGGGATGTATCTCAATAATTTGCTATTCAATTGCTATCGAGTTTTCAATTTCTAATTGCTCCTCTTTGAGTTGATTTTTCACAACATATACAAAACCAGAGCGGCTAAAGTCATGACTCAGTTTTATGGATATTTCATGAAATGCTGGATCGTCACTTTCCAATATTTCTATCACTTTTCCAATCTCAATTCCTTTTGGGAAATAGGTAGATGAGCCGCGGGTTTCGACCACATTCCCTTCTTTGATCTTTACATGTGAAGGGATGTCGTACAAAATGGCTGTTTTTGCATCTCCACCTGGCCAATTCACAATTCCGAAATGGCTATTTCCTTTTAATTGAGCACTCACTTGAATTTTGCTGTGAAGCATACTAGAAACCAAACTGTAATTGTTCGATACCGTTTTCACAATTCCCAAAACTCCTTTACTTGAGATTACACCCATGTCAGGATCAATACCATGTCGTTTTCCCTTATTAATCAAAACGAAATTGTTCCGCTTATTAGTTGTGCTGTTAACTATTTTTGAGCTAATGAACTCGTATTGCTGCTCATAAAGTGTGTCTCCAAAGTAGACACGATTTGCTAAAAGGGAGTGATAGCTGCTCTTTAATTGCTCTCTTAAGCGTGCATTTTCTTCGGAAAGCTCTTGGTTTGTTTCCTTCAGTGATAGATAGCTGCTAAAGTTTGAAAAGCTTTCGTTAACCCTTCCTGAGGCTTCATTCGTGAAACCGAGAAAGTTGGCTCCTTGAAAGGAGTTAAAACTGAGGAATAAGCTTAGGCTGAGTATCTCAAGGAAAAGAAATAAGAGGGCAAAATGATACTTCCAAAGAAGACTAATCAGATTACGCATTCTTGCTCACCCCTTGTTTATTTGATTAGGAATGGGAATCTATCTGCATTTTTAAGTGCAATTCCAGTACCTCTTGCAACCGCACGAAGTGGATCGTCGGCAACATGAACAGGCAGTTTGGTTTTCATAGAAATCCTTTTGTCGAGACCCCTTAACATCGATCCACCACCCGCTAGATAAATTCCGGTTTTATAAATATCCGCTGAAAGTTCAGGTGGAGTCATCTCTAGGGCACTCAAAATAGCTTCTTCGATTTTAGAAATTGACTTGTCTAAAGCATGTGCTATTTCCACATAAGAAACATGAATTTCCTTCGGGATACCGGTCATTAAATCTCGACCATGAACAGCGAAATCCTCTGGCGGATCGTCCAATTCGGTCATTGCCGCACCTATTTCAATTTTGATTCTTTCTGCGGTTCTTTCCCCAATAAGGATGTTGTGCTGTCTTCTCAAATATTCTTCAATGTCACTAGTAAATTCATCACCAGCAACTCGAATAGATTTGTCACAAACAATTCCTCCAAGGGCAATTACGGCGATTTCAGAAGTACCACCTCCGATGTCAATAATCATATTTCCCATTGGTTCTTCTACATCGATTCCAATACCAATTGCCGCAGCCATTGGTTCGTAAATCAAATAGACCTCACGGGCACCAGCATGTTCAGCTGAATCCTTAACAGCACGTTTCTCAACTTCTGTAATTCCTGAAGGAATACAGATCACCATTTTTAAGGCGGGAGTGAAAAGGCGTCGCCCTGGGTTGATCATCTTGATCATTCCTCGAATCATGTGCTCTGCAGCAAAGAAATCTGCAATCACACCATCCTTCAAAGGCCTAATGGTCTTAATCCCCTCGTGAGCTTTTCCATGCATCTGCATAGCTTGTTTACCCACAGCAATTACCTTTTCGCTTGCACGTTCAATTGCGACAATAGATGGCTCATCAACTACAACTTTATCGTTGTGAATGATAAGCGTGTTTGCCGTGCCAAGGTCAATGGCTATTTCTTGCGTGAAAAAATCGAACAGGCCCATATGTGCTTAATGTTTAAAGTGACGATTACCTGTTAATACCATTGACATCGCATTTTGGTTACAATATTCAACCGATTCTTTGTCTCTAATAGATCCTCCGGGTTGAATAACTGCGCTAATTCCACTGTCATGTGCTATCTCTACACAGTCTGGAAATGGAAAAAATGCATCACTGGCCATAACGGCTCCTTCCATGTCAAAGTTAAAAGCTTTTGCTTTAGTAATGGCTTGCTTTAAGGCATCAACTCTACTTGTTTGACCAGTACCGCTTCCAATCAGTTGTTTGTTCTTGGCTAAAACTATAGTGTTACTCTTGGTGTGCTTAGCTATGCGGTTTGCAAAGAGCAAATCTTCGAGCTCATTTTTTTCCGGAGCCTTTTCGGTTGCCAGTGTTAAATCGGCCTCTGTTTCAACTTTTCGATCGGCCTCTTGATAGAGGTATCCGTTTAAAGCGCGACGCACCCCTGAGCCTGGTAAGTCAAAGCTCTTTTGGTTCAGGATCACCCTGTTCTTCTTAGTTTTAAGTATTTCAAGTGCATCATTATCATAGGACGGAGCAATCACCACTTCGAAGAAAATTTGATTCATCTCTTCTGCTGTGCTCTTGTCAATACCACGGTTACTTATAATCACCCCTCCGAATGCTGAAACTGCATCACCAGCTAAGGCATCAACCCAAGCACTTTTTAAGTCGGTACGAATCGAAAGCCCGCAAGCATTGTTGTGTTTAAGTATCGCAATACAAGGATCTTCATCCTTGAAATCATACATCAGGTTAATCGCTGCATCAAGGTCTAACAAGTTGTTGTATGAAAGTGCCTTGCCATGCACTTGAGTGAATAACGCATCTAAGTCGCCATAGTACTTTGCCGCCTGGTGAGGGTTTTCACCATAACGCAGTGAAATTGACTTGTTTTCACTCACACGCATCATTTCAAGTTCATCAGCTGAGTTGAAATAATTAAAAATGGCCGCATCATAATGTGATGAAACGGCAAATGCTTTTGCGGCAAATGATTTTCGTTGAGCCAATTCGGTTTTTCCATCATTCGCAGATAAGATCTCAATCGCTGAAGCGTAAGAGTCAACATCTGGAACGATAAGAACATCCTTGTAATTTTTTGCTGCCGCTCTAATTAAGCTGATTCCGCCTATATCGATTTTTTCAATAATTGTAGACTCATCCGAAGTTTCAGCTACTGTTTTTTCAAAAGGGTAGAGGTCAACTACCACCATGTCAAATTCCGGAATTTCATACTCTTGGAGCTCCTTCTGGTCATTGGCTTCTTCTCTTCTCGCTAATATTCCTCCAAACACCTTAGGGTGTAAGGTTTTAACCCTGCCGCCTAAAATGGATGGGTAGCCGGTAAGGTCTTCTACCTGATTTACTTCAATGCCAAGTCCAGCAATGTATGAATAGGTTCCGCCTGTGGAGTAGATATTAACTCCTTGTTTTTCCATTTCCTTAACGAGTTCATCAAGACCGTCTTTGTGGAACACTGAAACCAGTGCATTTTTTATTCTTTTCATCCTTGATTTTCCAGAATTCTGATAGCATGCAAGTTTACTAAACTTAAATCTCCTTTTTGACTGAGTCTCAGGCCTTTTTTGCACTTGTTAAAAAATAGTTCCGATTGTTCATTTCAGGCCTTTGCACCCAACTTTTGTCACAAACTTTACGTTTAATCTGAAGGAGGCTAAACCTCCTTGGGTAAGTTGTATCTTTACCCTTGCTAGAGCAAGCACTGAATGAATATTGATCTCGAACTTATAAACGCCTGTTTGAAAAAGAACAGGAAGGCGGAATTCACTCTGTATCAGAAGTGTTACGCGCTTTTGTTGAGCGTTTGTTTTAGGTACGAACACAATAAATCAGATGCTGATCACGTCCTCAACAAGGCCTTCTTAAAGATTCTGAATAAGCTTCATACCTACAATTTGAATGTTCCCTTTGAGGCTTGGATAAGAAGAATAATGATCAATACAATCATCGATGAGTACCGTCGAGCCAAAAAAAATGCCCACGTAATTACAATTGAAGAGATTGCATCATTAGGTCATCTTGACGCCGTGGTTGATATGAACGACGCGACCAAAAAATTCAACGAAAGAGATTTGTTGAGAATGCTCGAGAACCTTCCTACAGTGAGCAAACAGGTGTTTAACCTTTTTGCAATCGATGGTTATCCGCACAAAGAGATAGCAGAAATGCTGAACATGTCTGAAGGGACAAGTAAGTGGCACGTTTCATTTGCTCGCAAAAAGTTGCGTGAAATGATTCAAACCAACGAAGAGAGAGAACAAAAAAGAATGAAAGGCCTTGAGTGATTATCGCAACATAGATGAGCTGTTCAAGGAGGTTCTTGATCAGCCGGTGCAAGGCGCGAATGCCAACGCAGCTTGGAGTTCCTTCGAAAAAATGCAGGGAACGAATGCTACTGGAGCGCTATTTAAAACTGCTTGGATTGCAGCTTTGAGCTCTTTTTTCCTTTTCAGTTTGGCTGGTTTATTCCAACTCAAGTCACCTGAAACTACTGCGGAATTGAAGCAAGATTATACTCCTAGTCCAATGTCAATTTTGAGATTCGATAAGGCAAGTGCCTCAGTTTCTGAAAAAGTAGAAAGCAATTCACTTACACAAGAGAGTATAGCTAAAGCAGAAGTTCCTAAATCAAGCTCAGCGGTATTCATAAATGCAGTTGAGCATTCAGATGATCTTCCAAATACGGCATCATCAAATCTTGTCATAGTAGAAGAAAAAGCTTTCTCTGCATCTCAGAATGAAGCCTACTTCACAGAAGCGAGTGAAGCTCAAAGCGATCTGGCCTTAATGGATTTACGACCAGTTCAATTTGCAGGTTTTGAGCAAGAACAATTGAAAACACGCAGCTCAGAGGAGCCGGTATCGATTCTCGATTTAAATGAAAGAAAACATCACCTTAAACTGGTAGTCTCTTCAAATACCTTTGATGCGATTGTTGGAAATAGCACCGAAGGCGTTGAAGGCAGAGCGCAACAAATTGGCCTTGAGTACCAATACGACTTTAGCCCGAAACTGGGAGTTTCACTTTCTGCCCTTTACGCCCAGATGAGCGTTGCAGGTTTCTCAAACAACTATGATTCTACGGCCTTTTCATTCGGATCTGAAACTTACAGAACGGGTATAAAACCAATTTATACCCAAAACATAAATCTTCCGATTGCCTTAGTCTTCAGGCCAAGAGCACGACATGAATTAAAACTGGGAGCAGAACTTTCAGCGCTTCTAAACACTCAATCGAAATTAGAAAGCTCGGTATTAGGCCAAGAGGATGAAGTGCCAGTGGTATTAGAATACGCTCGTGGATACAAGCAAGGATTCAAGGATATGAATGCCAACCTTATAGTTGCTTATCGATACAACATTAACCCAATGCTCCAATTTGGCGCCAATGGTCGTTACGCTATTACGAATAGAATCAGCGAATCTTATTTCGACAGAAACAAAAAACAAAGCCCTTTCATCTGGCAATTAGCCATTGCGTATAACATAGGATCAAAGTAAGATGAAGAGGTTTTTACTATACATAAGTATCCTATTTGCGCTGTCTTCTTGTGAAGAGCAAGCACTGCCGCCCACTAGCAGTGGAACACCGATGTTTTTTGCATCCGGAATTATGGATGGGGAGGCTTTTCAGTGGAACGCTGGGGAAGAGGGTTTCTACATGTATACAGAATACCAAAACTCGAGTGAGGCTGTCAATGAATATGCTGGGTACATAGCCAAAGAGAATTGTGAGTCTAATTGTCGCCCTAAACTTCGCTTTGTGTTTTTTGATGAATCAGAAGAAAGCGAGAAACTCGATGAAGTCCTTATAGCAAGAAAGTCTGATTACAGCGAGCCTGAAATGCAAGATGCTTATGAGTTGAGTTTTAGTCCTGAGGTATGGACAGCAAACCCTCAAGCTGCATCCCTAACTTATGAGTGGGATTTTGGCGATGAGACCAAAGCAACAGGCGCCACTCCAAAGCATTACTTTCCCGTAAATGACGATGGTTTTTCAGTCTGCCTTGATGTATTGAATTCTACCGACAACTCTAGAAGTAGCATTTGTAGAGATGTAAAATGGGAAGATCCTTGCTTCAAAGATTTTGAAGTGGTGAGTCAAATAGGATATTACAATGTACAAGTGTTGGATCCTGAGCAGAATGATCAATATGACTGGGCATTTAGTTCTGGTAGGTTTGCAAACGGAAGTGTGATTGACTGCGAGTATGGTGAGCGTGCTTCTGAAAGAATTTGTTTAACCACTACCAACACAAGCGATGGATGTGTGAGTACCATTTGCAAGAATGTAGTGATTGATAGCAGCAGAGCAAAATCTGCAGTGAACTTCGATTTCGATATGAGATTAACTCAAATCCCAACAGAAAAAACGATTGAATCAAAGCGAGTCAGAATAGAGTATACCGCCCCTTCTGGAAAGCTTTATACCTCTGATCAAGAGCTGCAACCAGCAGATAGCTATTTCGAAATAGTGAATGTTGAAGATTTTGACCCTAACAAAAAGGGTTCGCTCACCAAGAAAATGGAGCTGCTGTTCAACTGCAAGCTTTACAATGGGACTTCGAGCATCAGCTTGAACGATTTCCACGCCAACATAGCAGTAGCTATTCCTTAAACTCGATAGCCAAGTTTCGACCTTAGCTTCTTCAGGATAGGAAGACCAATCGCTCGCGCTTTTTCAGCACCTGCTTCCAACTCTTTATCTAGAATCTCACGATTTTCCATAAAATGATTGAAGCGTTCACGTTCATCTTTGTACTTGTCTAAAATAAGATTTAGCAAATCCTTTTTAGCATGTCCATATCCATAGCCGCCAGCCCTAAGCTGATCAGCCATAGCTTTAGTTTGCTCTTCAGTAGCAAGCAGCTTGTAGATATTGTAAACCACACAAGTCTCAGGGTCTTTCGGCTCCTCCAAGGGAGTGCTATCGGTAAGAATTCCCATTACTTCTTTCTTCAAAGCCTTATCACTTTGGAAAATGTTGATTGTGTTCCCATAAGACTTACTCATTTTCTGACCATCCGTTCCAGGAACAGTCATGACACGATTGTCGATTTTCGCCTCCGGAAGTTTGAGCAATTCTTCATTTAGGTTATGATTAACTGCACTGGCAATATCTCGAGTCATTTCTAGATGTTGCCTTTGATCTTTTCCTACGGGGACAATATCAGCATCATACATAAGAATGTCGCAAGCCATCAAAACAGGATAAGTAAACAAGCCTGCATTGACATCGCTGAGTCGGTCAGATTTATCCTTGAAAGAGTGGGCATTTCCAAGCATCGGATAAGGCGTGAAACAATTCAAATACCAGGTCATTTCAGTCACTTCAGGGATGTCTGATTGGCGATAGAATATGTTTTTGTCGGTATTAAAACCAAAAGCTAACCAAGCAGCGGCAACTGCATAAGAGGATTCTCGAATAAAATCAGCATCCTTTTTTGAGGTTAAAGAATGTAAGTCTGCAATAAAAAACAGAGCCTCATTATCTTGATTTTGAGATAGTTGTACTCCAGGAACAATAGCGCCTAGTATGTTTCCTAGATGCGGGACTCCTGTCGCTTGAACGCCTGTTAGTATTCTGGCCATGCTTGAATTTTGCCTCAAATTTAACTTATGTATGGCATGTAGGAAATGGTATTTTTGCTTTACTGCAAATGAGAAAGCTACTTCAGCCCCTTTCTGTGCTCTGGAAGATTTATTTCTTCCTGATATTCATGATCATTTTACTGGTTTTTTATCCTTTTTTCAGAATCCTTCTGAACAATAGAAAAAATTTCCCTTTAGTGCTTAAGATGATGCGTGTTTGGGGAGGTAGTTTACATCGGCTTGGTGGTGTTTTTATCAAGTTTGAAAAAAAGGAGGACTTTCCTGAGCCACCTTATATAGTCTGTGCAAACCATTCTTCTTATTTGGACATTGTGCTTATGTATAGCATCATTCCAGACTATTTCATTTTCATGGGCAAGGGTGAAATAAAAGATTGGCCCTTGTTTAATATTCTCTTTACCAAGGGAATGAACATTCTAGTGGAAAGAGCAAGCAGAACAGCTTCTCATAAAGCCTTTAAGAAAGCAGGCGAAGAAATTGACTTAGGTTCTGTAGTAGTTATATTCCCAGAAGGCACAATTCCTTATACTGCACCTCAAATGAAGGCCTTTAAAAACGGAGCCTTCAAGCTTGCCATGGAAAAAAATGTTCCTATTGTACCCATAAGCTTTGGTAACAATTGGAAGTTACTTCAAACGGGAGCTGTACTGAAATCAAATGGCCGCCCGGGTATTTCAAAGGTCTATGTACATAAAGCGATATACCCAAAACAGAACAACGACGAAGAAATGGTAAGTTTGCGAAAAGCGACTTTTGAAGCTATTGACCAATCAATTCACATGAAATGAAAATTGACGACGCCCTTATTGATAAGTTATCAAGCCTAGCTAAGTTGGAGTTTGAAGGCAAAGACAAAGAGGAAATCAAAAAAGACCTCGAGCGTATGCTGAGCTTTGTCGACAAGCTGAACGAGATAGATACAGAGGGAGTTGATCCCTTGATTTACCTCACCGATGAATACGCAAGTTTGAGAGAAGATGTAGCTAAAAATACTCTGGACAAGAAAACCGCGCTGAAGAATGCACCCTCAAAAGACTCCGACTACTTTAGAGTGCCTAAAGTCTTAAACAAAGATCAATAGGAAGCTGTTTTTACAAAGCATGAATAAAAAGCTCGCAATTTATCTTCCCTTAATCTTGGCCTTCATTTTTGTTGCTGGCTTTTTTATAGGTTCTCAATATTCAAATGGCATTGCCTCCAATTCGCAAAATCTCGGGATTAGCTTCGGCAAAAACTACAATAAGCTAAATGAGTTGGTGAACTACATTGAAAATGAATATGTAGATAGTGTTGAAAGAGAGCAACTAACCGACAAGATTATCAGTGACCTTCTTCAAGAACTTGATCCACACTCATATTATATGAGTGCAGAAGAGACGCAGCGTATGAGTGAGCCCCTAGAAGGTAAATTCGAAGGGATTGGAGTTCAATTCAGTATTCAAGCAGATACCATCGTTGTTATTAACCCAGTGCCAGGTGGTCCTTCAGAAAAGCTCGGTGTAATGGCCGGTGATCGAATTGTAAATGTTGATGATGAACTAGTTGCAGGGGTAGAAATCACGAATTCAGATGTGATGAAGAAATTAAAAGGACCTGCCGGAACCAACCTAAATATTGAAGTTAAGCGCAAAGGAAGTACTAAGCTTATTTCCTTTGATATCACCCGAGATCGCATTCCAATTAACAGTGTTGATGTGGCTTATATGATCCAACCAAAAATTGGATTTATCAAGCTAAGTAGGTTTTCTAAAACAACCTATCAAGAGTTTATTGCGTCAGCTGAAGACTTGCTGAATGAGAGAATGGATAAAATGATTCTCGACCTCAGAGGAAATGGAGGAGGAATCATGAGTGCAGCAACGAACATTGCAGACGAATTTTTGAAGGATGGAGAATTGATAGTCTACACTGAAGGAAAAGCAAGACCTAAAGAGAGTTTCTACGCAAGTAACAAAGGAATTTTGGAAGATATTGGACTCATCGTGCTCATCGATGCAGCAAGCGCAAGTGCTAGTGAGATTATCGCAGGGGCCATTCAAGATAACGATCGAGGACGTATCATTGGTAGACGCTCTTTCGGAAAGGGTTTAGTTCAGGAGCAAAACGATTGGCCTGATGGTAGTGCTACACGTTTGACGATTGCACGTTATTATACCCCAAGCGGAAGGTCGATTCAAAAGCCATATGACAAAGGTACTGATGAGTATAATGAAGAATATTACAATCGCTTCGACTCTGGGGAATTGGCTTCAGCCGACAGCATACACCTAGCTGACTCTCTGGAGTACAGAACCAAATCTGGTAGAATCGTATATGGTGGTGGAGGTATTATGCCTGATGTCTTCATTCCTTTAGATACCAGCGGAAACTCCTGGTACTTGTCTGAGTTGTTTTACTCAGGTCAGTTCTACGACTTCAGCTTTAAATACACCGACAAGAACCGAAAATCACTCAACGAATATTCGGATTATAGAGACTTCAAAGAAAACTTCAAAGTAGGGCCAGAGCTTCTCGGAGAGTTTGTTGATTTCGCTTCAAAAAATGGAGTGAAACCAGATGAAGAGGGTTTGTCGAAATCGAAAAACGTCATAAAATTCAGGATTAGAGCAGGCATAAGTCGGAACCTCTATAACGACCAAGGATTCTACCCGGTGGTCAACGAATTCGACCTCACTGTAAAAGAAGCATTAAAAAGTTTCGACGAGGATTTGGTTTCAATACAATAATCCTTGGCCTGAAACGTATATTTGCTTTGGATGAAGAAACTCTTCGAGCTTTTACTTTTCGTTAAGAATTACAAGCTAGCAGCATTTTTGAATATTTTTTTCAATTTGCTTTCAAGCCTCTTCAGCTTATTCTCTATAACACTTGCCATCCCATTTCTGAATCTCATCTTTCTAACGGAGGATAAGGAGTATGAGAAGTACGCGAATATGCCGAAGCCGAATTTCGCATTCTCAGTCGACTACCTAACAGATCAATTCAACTACTACTTCGGGAATGTGATTCTCAATGACGGTAAAGAGACTGCCTTGATTTTTCTATGCACGGTAATCGTTGTGATGTTCCTTTTTAAGAATTTGTTCCGCTATTTGGCCATGTATTCGGTAGCTATTGTCCGTACTGGAATCATCCGAGACATCAGGAAAACGGTTTACCAAAAGCTACTTGTTTTACCTCTTTCATTTTATTCGGAAGAGAAGAAGGGAGATATTTTATCTCGTATGACAAGCGATGTTCAAGAGATTGAGCATACTGTACTGAAGTCATTAGAGATGATTTTCAAAGACCCGATTAACATCATCCTTTTTCTGAGCGCGATGTTTTTTATGAGTGCAAAACTCACCTTATTCGTACTTATTCTCCTTCCTGTATCAGGAGTGGTGATTGGTCGCACTGGGAAAAGCTTAAAACGAACTGCAGTCAAAGGCCAAGCTCAAGTTGGCATATTAATCAGCTGGATAGAAGAAAGTCTTGGAGGCCTTCGAGTCATTAAAGCTTTTAATGCTGAAGGTTTTGCAAAAGGACAATTTAATATACTCAATGAGCGATTCAGAGTCCTACTAAGAAGGATGTATCACAAGCGCGATTTGGCCTCTCCTTTAAGCGAGTTTTTGGGAGTGGGAACCGTGGTTATCGTCATGTGGTACGGAGGCGGTTTGGTGTTAAACGGACAAATGGAAGCAGCTAAATTTATTGGCTTTATTCTTTTCTTCTCACAGATAATTAGCCCTTCTAAGTCGGTTACCGACGCCTATTTTAATGTTCAAAAAGGTGCTGCTTCTGCCGAGCGAATTCAGCAAATAGTCAATGCAGAAGAGAAGATTATAGAAAAAGAAAACGCTGAATCTATAGACGAGCTAAAGGAAAAAATATCCTTCGAGAAGGTGAACTTCAGCTATGAAGAATCACAAGTGCTAAGCAATATAAACCTCGAAATCAAAAAAGGTGAAACCATTGCTTTAGTTGGTCCTTCGGGAGGCGGTAAGTCGACCATCGCAGATTTAATTCCGCGTTTTTATGAGGTTAATGCTGGGGCAATCAAGTTTGATGGGGTCGACATTAGAGACCTGAAACTTGATCAACTCAGATCTTTACTAGGGGTCGTAAATCAAAGTCCGATTTTATTCAATGATACCATCTACAATAACATTGCCTTTGGTAAACCTGAATCCGATAAAGAATCAGTAATTAAGGCAGCTCAAATAGCCAATGCTCATGAGTTTATTAGCCAACTTCCCAATGGCTATGAAACGAGCATTGGAGATGCAGGAGACAAGCTTAGTGGTGGTCAAAAACAACGAATAAGCATTGCAAGAGCCATCTTGCACAACCCACCGGTTCTTATTTTAGACGAGGCTACTTCAGCGCTCGATACAGAATCTGAAAAACTAGTTCAGGATGCACTTGATAATTTGATGAAAAATCGCACTTCGCTGGTGATTGCACATAGGCTATCTACTATTCAAAATGCGAATCGAATCATTGTGCTTGAAGCTGGGAAAATCATTGAAGACGGAACCCACCTTGAGTTAATGAAGCATGGAGGCGTTTACAAAAAGCTTCAAGACTTACAAAGCTTTAGCTAAGTCCTAGCTCTTTTGCTTGCTCTGCTGAAATTTCTGCTGGAGCGTCAATCATAACATCTCTACCATGATTGTTTTTAGGGAAAGCAATGTAATCTCGAATAGAGTCACTTCCGCCAAAAATCGCCGCAATCCTATCGAATCCAAAAGCTATTCCACCGTGAGGAGGAGCTCCATATTCAAAAGCGCTCATCAAGAAACCAAATTGTTCTTGAGCTTCTTCTGGACCAAAGCCCAATAAGTCGAACATCTTCGATTGCAATTCTCTGTCGTGAATCCGAATACTTCCTCCGCCTAATTCTACGCCATTAATCACCATGTCGTAAGCATTAGCCTTAATACTTCCTGGATCGGCTTTTAAACTTTCTACGTTTGCATCGTTTGGAGAGGTAAATGGGTGGTGCATCGCGTGGAAGCGATTGCTGTCTTCATCCCATTCGAGAAGTGGGAAATCAACTACCCAAAGGGCTTTAAATTGATTAGGGTCTCTCAAGCCTAATCGCGTTCCCATTTCAAGTCTCAATTCACCCAAAGCTTTTCTGGTGGCATCCATATCGCCGCTCATTACCAGTATTAAATCTCCTGGTTCAGCTTTCGTCTCCTTCGCCCAGCTAGCAAGGCTTTCTTGATCGTAAAACTTATCTACGCTCGATTTGAAACTTCCGTCTTCATTACACTTTACATATACCAAACCTTTAGCACCAATTTGTGGTCGTTTAACCCAATCAACCAGTGCATCCAATTGTTTACGAGTGTAATCAGCACAATTTTTCGCATTGATAGCTAGCACAACTTCAGCGCTATCAAACACATTAAAGTTATGTCCCTTGGCTACTTCATTTAAATCATGAAATTCCATTCCGAATCGCAAATCGGGTTTGTCAGAACCATACTTTGCCATTGCCTCATCATAAGGCATACGTTCAAAATCGGGGAGATCAACACCCTTAACCGATTTGAAAAGGTGTTTCATTAAACCTTCAAAAGTGTTGAGCACATCGTCGCGATCAACAAATGACATCTCGCAGTCGATTTGAGTAAACTCTGGTTGGCGATCTGCTCTTAAGTCTTCATCTCTAAAACAGCGGACAATCTGGAAGTACTTGTCGTAGCCACTTACCATCAGTAGCTGCTTGAAGGTTTGCGGTGATTGAGGAAGGGCGTAAAACTGTCCTTCATTCATTCGAGAGGGTACCACAAAATCCCTTGCCCCTTCTGGAGTCGATTTGATGAGGTATGGGGTTTCCACCTCTAGAAAACTTTGCTCGCTCAAATACTTGCGCACTTCTAAGCCGATTTGGTGGCGCAGTTGAATGCTTTTTTGAAGTGGGTTTCTACGCAGATCCAAATAGCGGTACTTCATGCGTAATTCTTCACCCCCATCGGTGTCATCTTCAATGGTGAAAGGAGGGGTTTTAGCAGCATTCAATACATTTAATTCCTTAACAGAAATCTCAATCTCTCCTGTAGGAAGTTTATCATTTTTACTTTGGCGCTCTTCAACTTGACCTTTGATCTGAATCACAAATTCTCTCCCGAGCTTACGTGCTTTTTCACAAAGTGAAGCTTCAGATTCCATGTTGAATGCAAGCTGTGTGATTCCATACCTATCCCTTAAATCAAGGAAAGTCATTCCACCTAAATCTCTTGATCGCTGCACCCAGCCACTTAATGTAACCTCTTGCCCTTTGTTCTCTATTCTTAATTCTCCACAGTTGTGTGACCTCAGCATGCTATTTTATTTGAAGCGCGAAGTTAGTTAATAGGTACTTTTGAAACATGATACAAGCACTTTCTGATGAACACTTTATGAAAATTGCTTTTCAAGAGGCACAAATGGCCGCGGAAGAGGATGAAGTTCCTGTTGGTGCGGTGGTGGTTTGTAAAGGAAAAATCATCGCTAGAGCTCATAATCTAACCGAGCGATTAACTGATGTGACGGCCCATGCAGAGATGCAAGCAATAACTTCAGCATCCAATTATATGGGTTCAAAGTTTCTGAATGATTGTAGTTTATATGTTACCCTTGAACCATGCATGATGTGCGCTGGTGCTATCGCTTGGGCACGTTTAGGTAAGCTTGTTTTCGGTGCTTTTGATCCAAAAAAGGGCTACACAATTCTTAATCAAGACATTCTTCATCCTAAAACAGAAGTGAAAGTTGGAATCATGAAAGAGGAATGCTCAGAGATTCTCAGCAAATACTTTCAATCAAAAAGAGTTTAGTCGATCACAGCTCCCTGACAAGAAGATCCGGCCCCAGCCGTGCATCCATAACAGTGCTGATGAACCTTAATTTTTCGATTGCCTAAAGCTTGGCTATTCCATTCTTCAATGTTTTTTGGGGCACTATCATCTATCGGAAGACCAAGCATTTGATTAAAGTCGCAATCGTAAAGTTTACCTTGATAATCTACTGAAATAGTGTTTTTACACATCACCGATTCGGCAGCCGTCGGATTGAAAGCATTAACCAACTCCGTCATGTAATCTTCATAGTTTTCACTGGCGATCAAATAGTCTAAAAACCGGCTGATGGGCAAGTTGGTGATATTAAAGAGTTGGTTGAATTTAATATCGAAATCCTTGGCAAGTCGCAGTTTGAATTCTTTTTCCATCGAAGCTTGATCCGTTGGAAGAAAAGCACCATTTGGGTTGTAAACGAGATCTAAAATCAAATCCGGATTAGTTCCATAACCTTGAGCATTGAGAAGCTGTAGGGCTTCAATCGACTTGTCGAAGACACCATCTCCGCGCTGGCTATCGGTTCTCGATTTCTTATAAAATGGCAAGGAACTTACTACGCGAATCTTATGTTCTTTAAAAAAGGGAATAAGGCTTCGGGTTTGTTTGTTTTGAACCAGAAAGGTGAGGTTCGACCGAACGATTATTTCAGCATTTAGTTTGGAGGCCTCCTCAATAAACCAACGAAAATGAGGGTGCATTTCTGGGGCACCTCCTGTGATATCGATGCTAGGTATTTGCTCTTTCTTCAGGATGTCTAAACAGCTTTGAAGATGCGCTTTCGACATTTTTTCGCTGCGATGTGGACCTGCATCAACATGACAATGCTTGCAGGTTTGATTGCACATATATCCGATGTTTACTTGAAATACTTCAAGCTTCTGCGGACTCAGCGGCCACTGTTCAGTTGCCAGGAGTTTCTCCTTAAATTTTGGAAGTTTCTTTTCAGCGAAAATTCCATTATTCAAGTACTGAAGTTGTTCTTTAGTCGAAAGAGCCATAGGGCTTACATGCTGAGTTTTTTGACTTTTTCCATCATCTGAACTCCGTGAACCAATGAAGCGCCACCGCGGATGGCGGCGGCAACATGAACAGCCTCCATCATCTCTTCTTTTTCAATACCTCGCTTTACGCTTTCGCTTGTATAGGCATCAATACAGTATGGGCATTGCACTGTGTGGGAAACAGCAAGAGCAATTAATGCTTTCTCACGAGCACTTAAAGCACCTTCCTTAAATACCTCGTTGTAATAGTCGAAGAATTTCTCACCAAGCTCTTCTTGCCATTCGGTGATATTGCCAAACTTTCCTAAATCCTCTGGTTTGTAATAGCTCTTATCCATGCTGTAAGTTTACGCGAATATATTTTTCTTGAGCCATCTAAACTGTAGCATGTGATACAATCTTGACAAATAAAATTTTGGCTTCTCTAACTTAAGCTTAACCAAGAGCACGTTATTTCTTAACAATAGACTTCTATCATTGTCTTGTCCAAAATCTAAAAGAGTTCCCTGAAGGAATTCAGTTTCGAAAGAGGCTAGATTTTGGTTACGGATTTTCTCAATAATTAGCGCCTGGTATACCTCTTCCTTTTCCAAGGAGGGGGTATTATTTTTTACATTTACTTCATGCCAGAAATTGTTGCCGGTCAAAAGGCTTTTTCACTTTTGGAAGTGTGCAGAAGCCTCGAGAAAACCATTACGAATCGCTATGGAAGCGAGTTTTGGGTAAAGGCTGAAATCAACAAGCTGAATCACTATCCACATTCAGGACACGCATATCCTGAGTTAGTCGAAAAGAAAAACGGAGTCGTTCAGGCAGAAATGCGCTCGGTGATTTGGGGAACGAACTTTAATAGCATCAACGATCGATTCAAACAACTTCTCGGTGAGCCTATCAAAGATGGTATCGAAGTGTTGCTCTTAGCTAGCTTGGATTACAATGCGAAATACGGACTGAGTTTACATATCTCAGATATCGATGTGAGCTACACTTTGGGTGAACTCCAAAAGGAAAAACAAGAGAGCATCAATCGCTTAAAAAAGGAGGGCTTATTTGAGGCAAATCGAAAAAAACGACTTGCGCTTTTGCCCAAAAGGATCGCCCTAATTTCTGTTGAAACAAGCAAGGGATATGCTGATTTTCTCAAAGTGATCGACCAAAATGAATTTGGCTACCGATTCTTTCACATGCTCTTTCCCGCCTTATTACAAGGGGATAGAGCTGTTGCATCCATTGGAAATCAACTAAAGCGTATTGCAAAGGTGAAGCATCATTTCGATGCAGTTTGTATCATCAGAGGTGGAGGAGGTGATGTAGGGCTTTCTACTTTTAATAATTACGAGTTGGCAAAAGCTGTTGCCTCGTTTCCACTGCCTGTTTTCAGTGGAATTGGGCATTCAACCAATGAGACCGTCACCGAAATGGTCTCCTTTCGTTACGCCATAACTCCTACTGAATTGGGTGATTTCTTTATTCAGCGTTTTCACAATTTTTCAGTTCCCATTCAAGACGCTCTTAAGCTCCTCAAGAATAAACCAAAACAAATTTTAATCGAGGAAAACCATCGTTTTTTGCAAAACATCAAGTCGCTCCGTTACGAACTGAAGGCGAAAATGAGGCATTCAAAAACTAGCTTGAATACAACGCTTAGTGAATTTCAGCATTTGTCGAAATCAAGGTTGAGGAAGGATGCAAACGGCATTCTAAATTTGGCTGAACAGTTGAGCAGAGGTTCTAAGAGTATCTTGAATACAGCTTCTAAATCGGCCCAAGAGCAAATGGAAGATTTGTCCAAAGCATACCAGCGATTTCAAGATTCTGCCAAGCTCGATTTGCAGAATAAAGAACGTTTCATCAAAATAAGTGACCCAATCAACACCTTAAAATTGGGTTATAGTATCACAAAACTGAACGGACGTCTGATTAAAAATTCCGAAGACTTGAAGCTGGGAGACCAGATAGAAAATACCTTTGCCTCAGGCACAGCAATTAGTGAAGTAAAATTTAAGAAAAATGGCAAATAAGCTTAAGTACGAGGAGGCATTTTCTGAACTTCAGGAAATTGTTAACGACATTGAAAATGGCGAAATAGATGTGGATGATCTGTCCCAAAAGGTCAAGCGAGCTGCGGAGTTGATCAAAATCTGTAGGAACAAATTAAGCTCAACAGAAGAGGATGTTAACAGTATTTTGAAGGAACTAGAAGACTAGCACCAAAATTTGTATTTGTTACTGATATAAGTCTGTAATCCAGAAAGCATTAATATGAATCTGGACCTCCTTTTCGAAAATATATCGAACCCCGCTTTACTCTTTTTCTTTCCTGGACTTTTGGCAGTAAGGGTCAAAAGTGACCTCAGCATTCCGGCTAACTCATCTAAATTCATTTCCCTTTACCTGCTGTTTTCTATTGGCTTTAAAGGAGGGCAAGAGCTTTCACATAGTCCTTTCAGCATGGAGATTGTTTATGCCTTGCTTTTTGGAATCTTCATGGCTGTAATCATACCAATTTATTCTTTCTTCTTGCTTCGCAAAAGGGTAGGAGCTTCCAATGCTGGAGCTATTGCAGCAGCCTATGGTTCGGTAAGTGCTGTCACTTTTGTCACCGCGGTTTCCTTTCTCGATGTTGAGCAATTGAGTTATGACGGTCATATGGTTGCAGTAATGGCCTTAATGGAAGCCCCATCAATTATCATTGGGATGACTCTCATTGCAGTATTTGGTAAAGAGAAATCTAAATTTCCCTTTCCAGTGATTATCCGTCATGCAGTAACCAACGGAAGTGTCTATTTAATTTTGGGAAGTTTAGTGATTGGATTCGTAGCAAGTGATGCACAGGCGCAAGGAATTGAGCCTTTTACAACAGACATTTTTAAAGGCTTCTTGGCTGTCTTTCTTTTAGATATGGGAATTACCAGTGGAAAGAAACTATCCTCATTTTTGGATAACGGATGGTTTGCAGTGGTTTTCGCTATTCTTATTCCACTCATCAACGGATGTATTGTTGCGGTCTTCAGTCAATACTTGACCGAAAGCGCTGGCAATCGTCTTTTATTCGCCATTCTGGCCGCTTCGGCTTCCTATATCGCCGTTCCAGCAGCCATGAGATTAGCGGCCCCGAAAGCAAATCCCAGTTTATACGTCCCCATGGCACTTGCCATTACCTTTCCTTTCAATATCACCATTGGGATGCCCGTGTATCTTATGATTATTGAATTATAAGCTGAGATGTTAATTGGCTTGAAATAAAGCTCACCTTTGCCGCCGTTTCAGCAATAATAAGGATACCAATCCATGAGAAAATATTTGAATTTATTCGACTTCAAGCAAAAGGTCGACTATAAGATTGAGGTCTTATCGGGATTGACGGTGGCTATGGCCTTAATCCCTGAGGCAGTAGCCTTTGCAATGATCGCAGGACTCTCGCCTTTAACAGGTTTGTATGCGGCATTTATGATGGGACTCATCACCTCAATTTTTGGTGGACGACCAGGAATGATTTCCGGTGCTACAGGAGCGGTTGCGGTTGTGCTTGTGAGTTTGGCTTTATCCCATGGAGTGGAATACATTTTTGCAACGGTAATCTTAGCTGGAATTATCCAAGCCGCAGCAGGTTTTCTCAAGCTCGGAAAATTCATGCGCTTGGTTCCTCACCCTGTCATCTTCGGTTTTGTTAATGGACTAGCCATTATCATTTTCATGTCGCAACTCGATCAATTTAAAGGAGTTAATGGAGATTGGCTTAGTGGTCAGGCGCTCTATATCCTAGTGGCATTGGTGGTCCTCACCATGTTGGTGATCTGGTTGCTACCAAAACTTACCAAGGCAATCCCATCTTCTTTGGCAGCAATTTTATTGGTCTTCGGAATCGTAACACTCTTTGGAATAGACACTAAAACAGTGGGCGATTTAGCTTCTATCAGCGGAGGTTTTCCTCCTTTTCACTTACCTGAGGTTCCCTTCGAATTGAACACCTTAAAGGTGATTATGCCTTACGCTTTTATTGTTGCTGGAGTGGGATTAATCGAGAGCTTGCTCACACTCAACATCGTAGATGAGATTACAGAAACAAGAGGAAACGGAAACAAAGAGGCCGTTGCTCAAGGTGCTGCAAATATTCTATCGGGAATGTTCTCTGGTATGGGTGGTTGTGCGATGATCGGACAAAGTTTAATCAACATTTCAAATGGAGCAAGAGCGCGACTTTCTGGAATTGTTGCTTCTACGGTGATGCTGGGTTTCGTGATGTTCGGATCGAGTTTAATTGAAAAGGTACCTATGGCAGCCTTAACCGGTTTGATGATCATGGTTTCGATTGGAACCTTCGAATGGGCAAGTTTAAGGACCGTAAATAAGATGCCCAAGTCAGACATTTTGGTAATGGTGATGGTCACTTTGGTAACCGTCTTCTTGCACAATTTGGCGCTAGCAGTAATCATTGGAGTAATCATCTCAGCTCTTGTATTTGCCTGGGATAATGCGAAGAGAATTCGGGCACGAAAATTCATTGATGACGCCGGTGTGAAGCACTATGAAATCTATGGCCCTTTGTTCTTTGGGTCGATTAGTGTGTTCAACGAAAAGTTTGATGTACAAAGTGATCCAGAAGAAGTGATCATCGATTTTCAAGAGAGCAGGGTAGTGGATATGTCGGCAATTGAAGCTTTAAATAAACTCACCGAACGCTATTTGAAAAATGGCAAAAAACTGCACCTCAAACACCTGAGTCCAGATTGCCAGAAGCTCCTGAAAAATGCTGAAAAGGTGATCGACGTGAACATACTCGAAGACCCAACCTACAAAGTTTTGGCCGACGAAATTTGAGCCTTTTCGATTTAATGCCAAGGGGCTCAAAAGATGAAATATCAACTAAAATTGGTTTTGGATTATGAAAACAGAAGCATTTCAAAATTTACTGCTGAAGTCAGCCACAATGATTATTGGTTGCGATGGAGAAATTGATGATAGTGAAATAGAAGAAATAAATTACATTATTGATACAGAAATATATTTTTTGGGATTTGAAAAAGAAAACAAGTTAGATGACCTAATAAGTGATTTCAAACAAAAGGGAAAGTTAGCCATCAATATATTTTTGGACGAATTATCAGCAGTTCATTTACTTCATAAACAGAAGTTAATTTTATTAGAAGTTTTAATACGAGCTACAGAAGCAGATGGGGTAATTCACCCAAATGAGGTAGAATTATTGCATTTAATTTTGCCAAAGTTATCAATTGGTCAAGAGGAATTAATAATAAAATTCCCTAAACAAATAGGGTATTTATTACCTAAAGAACATTCCAGTTTCAATACTGAATTTGCTGAAGAAATTGTATTTTCTAGTAAAAATTAAATTAATACTCGCAACACTTCTATTGATTTGTTTATTGGATATGCCTTATGGATTTCCCAAATTAACCAATATTTCACATTCAGAAAGCGAACCGATTGATTGGAAAATTGAAT